>Ga0315316_10001293_pt1 | contig 17394 bp, 14 predicted proteins | sample M160m3416metaG_FD_203702 | JGI IMG/M metagenome (GOLD analysis project Ga0315316, IMG submission 203702) | Ammonia-oxidizing marine archaeal communities from Monterey Bay, California, United States - M1 60m 3416 | ecosystem: Environmental > Aquatic > Marine > Intertidal zone | place: USA... | reverse complement strand
GGGACCCTCGAGGCCTTCGATCGTACGCACCTGTGCGCCGGCGACGGACGCGACCGGCGTCACGCAGGCGCGACGCGCATTGCCGTCCACGTGGACGGTGCAGGCTCCGCACTGGGCGATCCCACAACCGAATTTAGTCCCCGTCAGACGCAGCCGATCTCGCAGGACCCATAGCAGGGGCATCTCGGGGGGAACTTCGAGCACGATCCGCTCGCCGTTGAGGGTGAGTTCGATCTCCATGTCCACTCCTGCTGCTGTCGATCCGCCACTCACGGACGCGCCCAAACCGGCGACTGGTCGGGGTGGAGGGATTTGAACCCCCGACACTGAACCCCCAAAGTTCAGGCTCTACCACTGAGCTACACCCCGTCCGATCGCGGGATTCTAACCGATCGAAGGCTCGCCCCCGCCCCGCGCAAAGGGCCCCTGAGCGAGCCAGCCGAGCAGGTCGCGCAGCGCGTTCTGATGGATTTCGTGACCCATTTCGTATTCTCCCCAGGCCGGCTCGATTCCGAACGACTGCAGCGTGGCGCGCGCCTCTTTTCCATTCTCGAAGGCCACCATCGGGTCCTCGGTCCCATGGATCAACAGCGTCGCCAACTCGGCCCTCGCCTCGTCAGGCTGCAACCCGTCTCGAATCAAGTCGGGCAGCCAGGTCGAGAGCGCGATCAGCGCGCAGAAGCGTTCGGGGCGCCCGAGAGCCAGGTCGTAGGCCATCACGCCGCCCTGGCTGAACCCCATGACCACCAGCCGCTCGGGATCGATCGGATAGCGCTCCAGGGCATCCTCGACGAAGCCTTCCAGGACACCGCGCGCTCCAACGAGGGCCGCAGGCTCGATCTCTCTCCCCTCCGAGAGCGGAAACCAGGCATAGGCACGCTGCCCGGGCGCGGGCTCGAGGACCACGGGTCCCTGCGGGCACAGGAAGAGCACTTCGTCGCCGGGCACGACCTGTCCGACCAGAGGCGCGATCCCCAGCAGATCGTGGGCGCTGGCTCCGAACCCATGGAGGGCAAGAATCGTCGGGAAGGGCCCCGCTCCGGCGGGGACGTGGGCGGTGTGCATCAGCTCCATAGGGCTCTTTCTTTCTCGGGTCAGGCGTCGACCGGGGGGCTTCCGGGGGCCCGCCGGCGGGGGCAAGCCGCGCCGAGGGTACAGGGCCCTCGAGGAGGTGCTATGCATCCGCCCCGAAATCACGCCGCCGCCGCAGGAACGAGATCATGACCGACCGACCGAACGACCCGCCCAAGAGCCTCTTTCAGAAGGTCTGGGACGCACACACCGTGCGCGCCCTGCCCTCCGGCCAGACCCAGCTCTTCATCGGCACCCACCTGATCCACGAAGTCACGAGCCCCCAGGCCTTCTCGATGCTACGCGAGCTCGAGCTGCCGGTCCGCTTCCCCCAGCGCACTTTCGCCACGGTCGACCACATCATCCCAACCGATGACCAGTCGCGCCCCTTCTCGGACGAACTCGCCGAGGCCATGATGAGCGAGCTCGAGCGCAACTGTCGCGAATACGGCATCCAGTTCTTCGGGCCCGAGTCCGGCGCCCAGGGCATCGTCCACGTGATCGGTCCGGAGCTGGGGCTCACCCAACCCGGCATGACGATCGCCTGCGGCGACTCCCATACCGCGACCCATGGTGCCTTCGGCGCCATCGCCTTCGGCATCGGTACGAGCCAGGTGCGTGACCTGCTCGCATCTCAAACGATGGCCATCGCCCCGCTCAAGGTCCGACGCATCGAGGTGACCGGCAGCCTGCCCGAAGGCGTCTACGCCAAAGACGTGATCCTCGCGATCATCCGCGAGCTCGGCGTGAACGGGGGGGTCGGCTACGCCTACGAGTATGCGGGCGACGTCTTCGATGCGATGACCATGGAAGAGCGGATGACGGTCTGTAATATGTCGATCGAGGGCGGCGCGCGATGCGGCTACGTGAACCCCGACGCCACGACGGTCGAGTACCTGCGCGGCCGCCGCTTCTCCCCCGCTGAAGACGCGTTCGAGACCCGGTCCGAGCAGTGGCTCGCGCTGGCTTCCGACCCCGGCTGTGCCTACGACGACGTGGTGACGATCGACGCGGCGAGCATTGCTCCGTCGGTGACCTGGGGCATCCACCCGGGTCATAATCTAGGCGTGAGCGAGTCGATCCCGACCCCGAACCAAGTGCGCGACGACGAGCGAGCCGGCGTCGAAGAGGCACTCGAGTACATGGACTTCGTGGCTGGCGCCTCGATCGCGGGCACACCGATCGACGTGGCGTTCATCGGCTCCTGCACCAACGGCCGGATCTCGGATCTGCGCGAGGCCGCCAGAGTCGCGCAAACGGGCCACGTCAAGAGCGGCGTGCGAGCGCTCGTCGTCCCGGGCTCCCGGGCAGTGCAGCAGGAGGCCGAGGCCGAGGGACTCGACGCGATCTTCCGGCAGGCCGGCTTCGAGTGGCGAGAGCCGGGGTGCTCGATGTGTCTCGCGATGAACCCGGACAAGCTGCGCGGACGAGAGGTCTGCGCTTCTTCGAGCAACCGCAACTTCAAGGGGCGACAGGGCTCTCCCTCGGGCCGAACGCTCCTGATGTCTCCCGCGATGGTCGCGGCGGCGGCCCTTGCCGGAGAGGTCGTCGACGTCCGGGACATCGACTGACAAACGCCGACCAGGCGACAGGAAACAGCATGAGCAACGAAACGTTGATCCAGATCGAGACCGTCGAAGGCCCAGGCTGCGTCGTTCGCGGCGACGACGTCGATACCGACCGCATCATCCCCGCCCGCTTCATGAAAGAAGTGACCTTCGACGACATGGGGCGCCACGCCTTCGAAGATGCGCGCAAGGCCGCCAAGGGCCAGCACCCGCTGGACGATGCGCGGTTCTCCGATGCCGAGATCCTCATCGTCGGCCGGAACTTCGGCTGCGGCTCCTCCCGTGAGCATGCTCCCCAGGCCCTGATGCGCTTCGGCTTCAAGGCCTTCATCGGAGGCAGCTTCGCGGAAATCTTCTTCGGTAACTGCACTGCGCTCGGCTTGCCCTGCGTGACCCTCGGAGAGGCCGATCTCGCCAAGCTCATGGACACGGTCGAACTCGACCCGGCGCAGGCCATCCGGATCGACCTGCAGACTCGCGAAATTCTCTCGCGGGCAGGATCCATGGCAGCGGGAATGCCCGACGGAACCCGGCAACAACTCCTCGAGGGCTCCTGGGACGCAACTCGGGTGCTGCTCGAGGCCGGTGATTCCATCGAGCAGACCGCCAGGGTTTTACCCTATATCGAGGTCGCATCAACCTAACCGACCCGAATCTAGTGAAAATTCCCCTGATCCATTTTTCCGACTGGCATACCTTCCTGCGTTGCCAAAATGTGGCCAGCGCGGGAGTCGGGAAGCTATGTCCGTGGAGATCACCAGCTGGGGAGTCGGAGTTGCATTCCTCACCGGAATCGCTCTCCTCCTAGGCGTCGTCATCGGTCGTAGAAGGCACCCCAACGCCGGGAGCGCGGAGGATGGGGACCCATCCGGGACCCTCGCGGCGCTCTCTCGGCAGACCAGCGACATCGTCTTCGAAGTCGACGCCTCCGGCCGGATCGACCGCGCATTTGGCCTTCCCCGGGCAGGCTGGGCGGCCGAGGAGATGCCGACCCATCTCGCGGCCGACTTCATTCACCCCGAGGACCTGGCAGCCGCGAGCGCGTCGTTCCTCGCCGCGGTGCGAGGCAAAGAAGTCGCTCCGATCGAGGTCCGCGGGCGTCAGCGGAAGGGGCGATTCCGTTGGTACGAGCTGCGCTGCGCCGGGTTCCGGACTTCGGCGGGCGAACGAAGAGTGCTCGTCGTCTGCCGGGACATCCAGGACCACCGGCTCGCCCTCGCTGCACTGGTCGAGAGCGAGGCACGCTACCGATCAGTGCTCGACCAATCGCCTCTGGGCTGGTTGGTCGTGGACTCCGAGCTGAATCTCGTCACGGCGAATCAGGCCTATGCCGACCTCGTCGGGGCCAGATCGGTCCACGACCTGAACGACAACCTATGGGTATCGCCGGGACTGCATTCCCTGGCCGTGCCCGAAATCGTCGAACGGATCGTCAAGGGAGAGACCGTCCACAAGGAACTCTCCTACACCAGCACCTTCGGGAAGCGCGTCGATGTAAGGGCCCACATCTCTCCGGTTCTCGATGAGAGGGGCGAGGTCTCTGGCGGACAGATCCTCTTCGTCAACCTCAGCGAGAGTCGAGAGCTCGAGGAGCAGCTCCGACAATCCCAGAAGATGGAAGCGGTCGGGCGACTCGCCGGCGGGATCGCGCACGACTTCAACAACTACCTGACGGTCATCCTTGGCTGCGGGGAAGTCGTCTCCGAGAGCAGCGAGGCCGGCAGCGAGATCCACTCCGCGGGCAAGCAGATCGTCGAAACGGCCGAGCGCTCTGCCACCCTCACGCGACAGCTGCTCGCTTTCAGCAAGCGTCACGTCTCCGCGCCGGAGTTCCTGAACCTCGCAGCGGTCGTCGAGGGCCTCACGCCCATGCTGCATCGGCTGCTGGGAGAGACCATCGAACTCATCTGCGAGGCGAAGCCCATCGGCGGAAAGATCTGGGCTGACCCTTCGCTGCTGGAACAGGTGATCGTCAACCTCGCGGTCAACGCCGGAGAGGCGATGCCCAACGGAGGCAAGCTCGAAATCAGCGTGCGCGACACCGAACCGAGCGGGAGCACGGCGGAGGGCTCGATCGAGCTCACGGTTCGAGATTCGGGCATCGGCATCGACGATGAGACCAAATCCCGGATATTCGAGCCCTTCTTCACGACGAAGTCGGAGACCGGCGGCACCGGGCTCGGCCTCTCGACGGTCTACGGAATCGTCCGCGAGATGAATGGATCGATCGAGATCGAGAGCCGGGTGAGTCAAGGTTCGACCTTTCGGATCCAAATCCCGAAGGTCGGCGGCTTGAACCGCTCGATGCCCGAGCCCAAGACCGCTCGCAAGCCCGCCGCGGACTCTCCCAACGAGCGCATCCTACTCGTCGACGATGAACCGATGATCCGACGGCTGGCACTCACGACCCTGTCACGGGCAGGATACGAAGTGATCGAAGCCCCAGACGGAGAAGCGGCCATCGAACTCTTCGGCTCGCTCTCCCCTCCAGTCGAGCTGCTGCTCACCGACGTGATGATGCCCGGGATGAACGGCGCGGAACTCGCCGACCAGATTCGAGCCAAGGACCCGACGCTGCGTATTTTGTTCATGTCGGGTTACGTCGAGTCCGTGCTCTCCGACGACTCCGGCGCGCTTCCCGCCGACGTCGACCTGCTTCAGAAGCCGTTCTCCCCCCGCGCCCTTCGCGATCGAGTGCGTTCCGCACTCGATCGGCCGGAGAAAGACCCCTTCGAGGCAGTGCTGCCCAAAGTCGGGGCCTAGCAGCCGGAAAAATCAGGCGTCCGCTTCTCCAGGAACGCCCGGGTCCCCTCCTTCTGATCTTCCGAGGCAAAGCTGAGTCCGAAGGCACGCTGCTCCAGCGCGTGGGCGAGCCGAACGTCCGCGTCCTGACCCTGTTGCATCACCTCCTTCGCCAGCCGCGTCGCGACCGGGCCACGCGCCGCCACGGCCTCGCACGCCGCGATCGACGCCGGCAAGAGATCCTCGGGCGCGAAGATCCGGTTCACGAGGCCGATCCGCGCTGCATCCTCCGCATCGATCGGCTCGGCCACCAGCACCAGCTCTTTGGCCCACGCCAGGCCGACCCGCCGAACGAGACGACTCGTGCCGCCAAATCCCGGAATCAGCCCGAGCTTGGTCTCGGGCTGTCCCAACTTTGCCCTCGTCGACGCATAGACCCAATCACAGCAGAGGGCGAGTTCACATCCGCCACCGAGCGCGAAGCCGTTTACGGCCGCGAGGGTCGGGATCGGTAGAGATTCCAGACGCCCCAGAACCTGATGAGCGTGGACGGAGAAGGACTCCGCCTCCAGCGGGGTCATCTCCTTCATCTCCGCGATGTCGGCACCCGCCACGAACGCACGACCCTCGCCCGTCACGACCACGCTCCGCAGGGTGGCGTCGGCTTCGATCTCGTCGAGCGCTCGACCGAAGTCGTCGATCACCGCACGGTTCAAGGCATTCAGCGCTTCGGGCCGGTCGATCGTCAAGACCGCGACTGCCTCCTTTTTCTGCAGCTTTACGAAACTTGCCATTTCAGCGCTCGCTCCCCGTGTATCGATCGGCCATCGCTCGGCCGACGCGCGCGGAAGAATAACGCGTCGACTGACGGTTTCGGCTGGAAACGCGGGCAAGTTCTCACGGCGTGATACCGTGCGTCGCCACGCCAAAACCCACCTACCGAGTCAGGAGTGCCCCATGGCCGCCGCCGCACCGACCCTCGCCTTGATCTCCACCGGTCTCGCCCTCGTCGGGATCCTCGGTGCCTACCTCGGCCTCCTCTCTCCGATGGCGGGGTTCACCACCTTCGTCTCGGGCTGCCTCCTGGGCGGCGCTTTCTCGACGATCGTCGCGCTGATTGGCCTCTACTTGACGCGCGGCGGAGCCGACCCGTTTGGACGAATGCGTGCGCTCGTCGGGCTTGCGATCGCTCTCGGCCTGCTCATCGTCGTCATCGGCGCCGCGTCGACCGGCGGCGACGCGCCCCCGATCAACGACATCACGACCGACCTCGCGGACCCGCCGGCGTTCGCGCACGCCGAGGTCTTGGCCGAGTATGCAAACCGCGACATGGGGTACCCCGAAGAATTCGTCTCGATCGTACGCTCGGCCTATCCCGACCTCGGCCCGCTCTACGTCGATGCGCCCTTCGCACAGGCCTTCTCCGCAGCCCTGAGCGCGGCCGAAGCCCTGGGCTGGGAAATTCTCGTCACGGACCGCCAGGACGGCCTGATCCTTGCCAAGGACGAGACCGCGATCTTCCGCTTCGTCGATGACGTGGTCATCCGCGTGCGCCCCGAGGCAAACGGCGCACGGATCGACGTCCGCTCGAAATCGCGCGACGGTCGCGGCGACCTCGGCGCGAACGCAACGCGCATCGGTGCACTCTTGGACGCGATCGGGAACTGAAGCCGAGGTTCCGTGATCCTCAGGGGCCGGGCTCCACGCCGAGCATGGCGCAAAGCCGAACGAGGGCGAGCATCGCATCGAAGCTCTGCGTCGTCCGGGAGACAGGGCCAGCAAGCGAGAGTTCCGCAAATCCGCCGTCGCCCGCTTGCTCCTCCAGCAGCCGCTCGAGCAACTCCGCCGCGTCGAAGGTGGCCCCCGGCATCGCCTGGGCGTCACAGGTCAGCAACACTCGAAGGGTCGAGACCGCATCGAGCGCACGACTCCGAAATCCCTTCTCGAGCGCACGTCCGCACCACTGCAGGGCATCGTCCGCCCCTTCGTCCGGAACGTTCGTATAAAAATGCGCATACGCAATCAGCGCGGAGTAGCCCTCCTGCTCGACCACCTCGGGCGTGAAGTGGTCCGCCAGAAAGGCCCCTGCCGCCTCGAGCGGCCCGGTCTTGGAGAGCGGCGTCCGGCCGAGGATCCCAGCCACCATCCCCGTCCAGAAGACGGCCGCATCGGCCTCCTCGACATCCAGGGAAGCCACACGGTAGGCGCCGTCTCGCGATTGCCGGGACTCGAGGAAACGGGCCGCGGGTTCCACCCATTCCGCGTGGAGCACACGGGCGTCGCCCGCCATGAGCATCGCTTCGAGGGTCCCGACGAGACCTCGCTGCTCGGGATCGAGTGCCTCGGGATCGATCCGAGGAAAGCCGAGGCCGCCCCCCGAAACGAGCGTCCCGATCGGCAGCCGGCCATCGTCGGCCTGCGTCTCGCCCAGCTTCCGGGCGAGGTCGCCGGCCGGACGCGCCTCACACAGCACCTGGGCCCGAAGCAGGGCCCAGACGTCGGGCTGGGTCTCGAGGAAGCGGTAGGCTCGCTCGAGGGATTCCGCCGCTCGGTGTCGCAGGGCGTCCGTGAACGCGGTCTCGTCGCGCTCTCCGCCCTCCCCCGTATCCAACGTGACGATGCTCACGGGGCGGATCGTAGTCGGCCGGGCCTTCGACCGCCGCTGAAAGGGGCTCCCAAAGACCTGGTCCATCGGCGCCCGGAAAACATCGCCTGCGTGGGCCTGGGCGCCGGGCGCCGCGAGGCGAGTCGCCCGCGGCCCCGAAAAGGGGCCGGACGGCTAAGCTCAGCCCACCGATGAGCAAGCCGAACGACCACGACACCGCGCAAAGCGACCCTCTGGACCGCCTGATCAACCGGCTCGGAGACGAGACGAGCGCCTATCTCCGCCAGCATCAGCACAACCCCGTCGACTGGTATCCCTGGGGCGCCGAGGCGCTGAACCGTGCCCGCGCCGAGAATCGGCCTCTATTCGTCTCGATCGGCTATAGCGCTTGCCACTGGTGTCATGTGATGGAACGCGAGTCCTTCGAGAATCCCGGCATCGCCGCGCGGATGAACGAGGCCTTCGTGTGCATCAAGGTGGATCGGGAGGAGCGGCCCGACGTCGACCAGATCTACATGGACACGGCGCTCAAGCTCAACGGCCACGGTGGCTGGCCCTTGAACGCGATCTGCACTCCGGACGGCCGGCCCTTCTACGTCGGCACCTATTTCCCCCCCGAGCGCCGCGGCGACCAGCCCGGTTTCCCTGAGCTCATCGATGCCCTCTCTACGGCATGGAACGAACAACGCGAGCAGGTCGAAGAGAACGCCGGGAAGATCGCCGCCGCGCTCCTCGCGCGCCCCGAAGGCGAAGCGAAGACACGCGCGGGGGCGGACACCATCGTTCAGGCGGCGCGCTTGATCTTGCAAGGCGCCGACCGCTCCCACGGCGGATTCGGTCAGGCGCCCAAATTTCCGACGCCCACGAACCTCGAGTTTCTGACCGCGGCGCTCGACTTCCTCCCTCACGAAGAGGCCAGCGACCTGGCGCGCTTCCTCAGCCTCTCGGCGAGAGAGATGTCCCGGCGCGGCCTCTACGACCAGCTGGGCGGAGGCTTCCACCGCTACTGCGTCGACGCCGGCTGGACCATCCCGCATTTCGAGAAGATGCTCTACGACCAGGGCCTCCTGCTCTCCTTCTATGCCGAACTCGCGCGACGCGCCCACGACCCGGACGAGCTGCTCTGGCCCCTGCGAGAGACCATCGGATATCTGCGTCGCGAGATGCGTTCCGCCGACGGGGCCTGGTTCGCGAGCCAGGACGCAGACAGCGAGGGCGAGGAGGGAAGCTTCTTCGTCTGGACACCGGCTCAAGTGGCCGAGATCCTCGACGAGGATGCCGACGGCTTCTGCACGACCTACGGGGTGCGCCTCGCCGGCAATTTCGAGCGCGGCACGACCCATCTCGTCGACGAGGCCCGCGAGCCGCGCGAGGTCCTTGCATCGGCTCGCGAGAAAATGCTCGCCGCCCGCTCAAAGCGCGTCCCCCCGGCAACGGACCACAAGCATGTGGCCGCGTGGAACGGCTACGTGATCTCCGGGCTCGCCCGCGCAGCGACCGTCCTCCAGGACCCCTCCGTACTCGAAGATGCCAGCCGCGCAGCCGACTTCGTGCTCGACTCGATGATCGACCAAGAGGGAAGACTGCAGCGGATACACAACGAGGGGCGCGCGCACGGAGTGGGTTTTCTCGACGACCACGCCGGGATGCTCACAGCCTGCCTCGACCTGCAGAGGGCAGGTGCCGGCGATCGCTACCTGCGCTCCGCCCAGTGGCTCGCAAACGAAATCCTGGAACGCTTCGCGGACGCCACCTCCGGCGCCCTCTACCTGGCACCCGTCGAATCCGACGGCCTGATCCACCGCCCCCGATCGGACCGGGACGGCGCGACTCCCGATGCCGCGGCCCTCGCCCTCCTCGGCCTCGTCCGGCTCGCCTCGATATCGGGCAATCGCGCGATCGATGAGTTTGTGGAAAACGCCCTCACCGAGCAGGCCCCCGAGATGGAGCAAGCCCCCCATGCCTTTCCCACGCTGCTCCGCGCCGTCGCACTTCGCACGCGAGGCAGTTCCGTCGCCGTGATCGTGGGTGACGCGGACGACCCCCGCACGGCGGCGCTGGCCGATCGAGCTCGCCGCGTGCTGCGCCCGGAGGACGCGGTCCTGGTCAGCCAGCCGGATGCCGCCCCCCTCGACGGCGTGGCGGCGGAATGGCTCGTCGGCCGAACGCCCGTCGGAGATCGTCCGACGGCCTACGTGTGCCGAGGAAACGCGTGCTCGCTCCCCATCCACGAGCCCTCCGAACTCGTGGCCGACCTCGTCTCCCAAACCTGAACGCCCGGACCCGTACCATGCCGATCGACCCTCCGAACCCAAAGCCCAAGAAACGCGACGCGGCCCGCTACGGCACCGGCCATGACGACGGGCTCGAGCCGCTCGTCCCCCTGGACGTCGGGCGTCTCGACTCCGTCAATGCGCTCGTCTCCGCGATGTCCAATACCGCCTTCGGTGGGCGACGGCTGGGAGAAGCCGCAGACGCCCTCGAAGCGATGGTCCGTGACCCCTCGTGCTTTCGCGTCGTCACGATTTCGGGAGCGATGACGATCGCCAAGCAGGGTCTCGTGCTCTGCGAGATGATTGAGCGCGGCTGGGTTCAGGCCGTCGTCGCCACCGGTGCGCTGATGACCCACGGCTTCGTCGAGGGCGCCGGCATGCTGCACTTCAAACATCGACCGTCCATGCGAGACGAGGAGCTCTTCGACCGCGGCTACAATCGTGTCTACGACACCATCGAACTCGAAAAGAACCTCGACGACGCCGAAGCGCTGCTCGACGCCGTCCTCTCGCAGATCGAGCCCGGCACCACCCTGTCGAGCCATGCGCTGCTCGAGCGCGTCGGCCGCATGCTCGACGAGGGCGACGCCGGAAAAGCCATTCTGCGCAGCGCCTTCCGAAATGAGGTTCCAATCTACGTACCGGCCTTCACCGATTCGGAGCTCGGTCTCGACTTCGCAATCCACAACCGCCGCCTGAAGCAGACCGGGCAGACTCCCTTCGGCTTCGACCCCTTTCTGGACCTCGAGGACTTCGCCGACCGGGTCCGCGCACAAGAACGCCTGGGCATCTTCACGATCGGTGGCGGCGTGCCCCGTAACTGGGCTCAGCAGATCGCGCCCTATCTGGAGATCAGCGCCGATCGACTCGGAACGGGGGAGCCCGTCCGTCGCTACCAATACGCCGTCCGCATCTGCCCCGAACCCGAACATTGGGGCGGGCTCTCCGGCTGCAGCTACAGCGAGGGCGTCTCCTGGGGGAAATTCGTGCCCGAATCCGAGGGCGGGCGGCAGGTGGAGGTCCACGCGGACGCAACGATCGCCTGGCCCATCATCGTACGCGCCGTCATCGAGCGCCTGGAAGCCCGGGAGGCTTGATGCGCGCGGCAGCCGTCGGGACCGATCGCCAGATCGGCGTCATCGACCACCCCCCGGCGACGTGTGGCCCCGGCCAGGTCCGGATCCGGATCGAAGCCTGCGGGCTCTGCGGCAGCGACCTCCACGCCTGGCATCAGAAAAGCTGGTCACCCGGCCTGATCCCGGGCCACGAGATCGTCGGGCGCATCGACCAGGTGGGAACCGATCCCCCGCAGATCCTCCGCTCACGCGGGCTCGAGCCCGACCGACGCGTCGTGGTCGAACCCCTCGAGAGCTGTCGCCACTGCTGGGCCTGCGAGGCGGGACGCGACCCCCTCTGTCCCGAGCTTCGCATCGCGGGCGTCCATCGCCCTGGCGGCTTCGCCGAGTCGATCGTTCTCCCCGCAGAGCGGGTCTTCGCCATCGACGAACGCATCGCCCCCACCAGCGCGGCGCTCTGCGAGCCCCTCGCGGTCGCGCTGCACGCGCTGGATCGGGGAGAGCTCGAGGGCGGGGAGGACGTGCTCGTGATCGGAGGGGGCACGATCGGGCTGCTCTGCGCATTCGTCGCGCAGCAGCGCGGCGCCGGCCGCGTCATCGTGCGGGCCCGCCACCCGCAGCAGCGACGATTCGCGGAACAGGTGGCCGGCGCGACCGTCGCATCCCTGGAGCGTGAAACGGCAGACGCCCCCCCCGGCGACGATTTTGGGCTCGTGATCGAGACAGTCGGTGGAGCGCAGGGGACGCTGGCCGAGGCTTGCGAGGCTGCTCGACCCGGCGCGCGGGTCGTGGTCGTCGGGCTCCTCGCGCCGAACCCGACCTTCGACCCGAGCCTCGCACTCGCCCGAGAACTCGAACTGCGCTGGGCGAACTGCTATGGCCATCGCCCAGGCGAGCCCGAGGACTTCGAACGCGCCGTCGCCCTGCTCGAGCAGCACGAGAACCGACTGCGCCCGCTCGTCACGCACGAGGTCCCTCTGGACGAGATCGAGCGCGCTTTCTCTCTCGCGGCGAATAAAGCCGAAGGGGCGGGCAAGGTGGTCATCGTCCCCTAGATGGCGTGCCGCCGAGGGTCAGCGCGCACTTTCGAAGAGCGACGGATCCGGCGTTTCCGCTAGGACGAGTGATTCGTTCCGGTCCAGGATGCGATCGAAATCCCAGCTGCTCTGTGCGAGCAACGCCCAGCGATCGTCGCGATCCTTCACTACCCGGATGCGCTCGGCGTAGCGAAAATCTTCGGGATCGAAGCCTGCCTGCGGCCAACGCGCGAGTGTGTAGGGAAGCGGTGAGAGCGTCAGATCGACCCCGTATTCCGTCTTGAGCCGATGCTGCATCACGTCGAATTGGAGCGGGCCCATGGCACCCAGGATCCAGCTCGCAGAACCGCCCTCGGGTTCCCGAAAGAGCTGTACGACGCCTTCCTGAACGAGCTGCTCGATCCCCTTTTCGAGGGCCTTCCGCTTCTGGACCCCGGCGACTTCCACCCGCATATAGGACTCGGGAGCGAAGATCGGAATGCCGGCGTAGACCACCTCCTTCTCGTCGGCGAGCGTATCGCCGATCCGGAAGACCCCAGGGTCGAAGAGACCCACGACGTCGCCCGCGAAGGCCTCCTCCACCTCCGCGCGATCCTTGCCCATCAAGAGCGTGGAGTTCGAGAGGCGAATCGGCTTGCCCGTCCGCGCGTGGGAGGTCTGGACTCCCTTCTCGAAACGCCCGGAGCAGATCCGGACGAAGGCGACCCGGTCACGATGGTCTGGGTCCATGTTCGCCTGAATCTTGAAGACGAAGCCCGAGAAGGGGCGCTCCACGGGGTCCACGCTCTCCCCCTCGCTCATCCGCGCAACCGGCGCGGGCGCCATCTCCAGGAATCGTTTCAGGAAGGGGTGCACACCAAAATTCGTCAGCGCGCTGCCAAAGAACATCGGCGTCTGGGCACCCTTCGCCACCGCCTCTAAGTCGAGCGCCGCGCCCGCGCCCTCGAGGAGCTCGAGCCCTTCACACACGTCATCCGCGAAGGGCCCCATCGCCTCGCGCACCGCAGCCGAGTCCGGCTCCCCTTCCACGACTGCCTCGTCGACCCGATGGGTCCCATGATCTCCACCGGAGAAGCTGATCAGTCGCCGCTCCAGTAGATCGTAGATGCCCCGAAAATCACTGCCCGCACCGACCGGCCAATTCACCGGCACGACATCCATACCCAACACGTCCTCGATCTCACCCATGATGTCGAGCGGGTCCCGACCGTGGCGATCCATCTTGTTCACGAAGGTGAAGATCGGGATCTCCCGTAGGCGGCAGACCTCGCAGAGCTTTCGCGTCTGCGGCTCTACGCCGCGGGCCGCGTCGATCAGCATCACGGCGCTGTCGGCGGCCATCAGGGTCCGGTAGGTGTCCTCACTGAAATCCCGATGGCCGGGGGTGTCCAGGATGTTGACCCGGTGGTCGCGGAACTCGAAGTGGAGGACCGAACTCGACACGGAGATCCCCCGCTGCTTTTCGAGTTCCAGCCAATCACTCGTCGCGTGTCGCGTCGCCTTTTGCGCTCTCACGGCGCCCGCTTCGCGCAGCGCTCCGCCATAGAGCAGGAGCTTCTCGGTCAGCGTCGTCTTACCGGCGTCGGGATGCGAGATGATCGCAAAAGTGCGACGTCGTTCGACCTCGCGTCGGACTTCTTCGGGGTTGCGTTGGGGGGCCACGATGAGAGCGCGTCAGGTCCGAGAGGCCTGGTAGATCTCCTCTACCGAGGCGCCGAGGGTCCCGTTGAACTCGTCGTCTGTCTGCCCCGCGGAGAGCCCCTCCGTGAGCGCCCGCGAGAAGCTCGCGATCATTCCTCTGTTCTCGGCGAGTCGGCGGTTCGCCTCCTGCCGGGCGTAGCCGCCCGAGAGTGCGACGACGCGGACCGTCCGCGGGTGAGCCACGTGCGGTGCGTAGAGGTTCGTCTCCTCGGGCAGCGTGAGCTTGAGCATCACTTCCTGGTCGCCCAGCGAGTCGAGCTGAGCGAGGACCTGCTCGGCAAGGATCGCCTCGGCCTCGGCTTTGCCCTGCGCGTGAATGTCGACCTCGGGCTCGATGATCGGCACGAGGCCCGCGGCACAGATCTGGCGCCCGACCTCGAATTGCTGGTCGACGACCCTGCGGATCCCGCTCTCGTCCGGCCGTTTGATCACCGACCTCATCTTGGTGCCGAAGACGCCTCGCGCGTTCGCCTTGTCGAGCAACGCGGCGAGGTCCGGCATCGGCTTCATCACCTGCACTCCCTCGACCTCGTCGGCCAGCCCCTTGTCGACCTTCAGGAAGGGCGCGACCTGCTTCCGGGTCCACAAATAGCGAGCAGAATTCTCTCCCTCGATGTCTCGATCCAGGGTCTTCTCGAAGAGGATGGCCCCGAGGATGTGTTCCCCCGCGAAGGCCGGGCTGGTGACGATCCGACTACGCATCTGGTGGACACGGTCGAACATTTCCTCCTCGCCCTGATACTCGTGCTCCTGGACGCCGTAGAGCCCGAGGGCCTTGGGCGTACTCCCACCGCTCTGATCGAGGGCGGCGATGAAACCGTCCTGGGTTCGGATCTTGTCGAGTTGTTCGGATCGGTCGCTCACTGGGATTCCACCTGATGAGGGAGGGGGCGATTCGGGCGCGCCGCAGTATAGGGCACGTGCCCCGGACGAGGCGGATCCTGTGGCGGTCTGGGGAGGGTCCGGGCGGCGGGCCCGGGGTTCAGGAGAGAATCGTCTCGGCGACGAATCGGCCGAGCGCCTCCCGGCTCTCGGCATCGAGCGCGTTGAAGACTAGACCCGTGTCAGGCAGCAGTTGGTAGGTCGCCTCCGCCTCGACTTCGATCCCCTCCGCCTGGGGCAGCCTCAGCTCTAGCTGGAGGCGCTGGCCGAGCAGGATGGCCTCGGCACTCCGGATCAAGCAGCCGTTTTCCGAGAGCGACAACACCTGCCCCTTCCAGCGCGCGCCACCGGACTCGCAATGCGCCTCGAGCGCGGTCGCGACCCGGGGCGTCGAGCGAGGGACATCCTCGAAGACCTGCTGCATCAGGCGGTAGAGATCATGCAGCCCGGCCGGACGCATCACCGCCCCGACGACCCGTTGATCTTCCCCCGACGCGCCCTGCCGGCCGGTCAAAAGGACGATCGGCAGCGTTTCTTCCCCTTCGGCATAGGCCATCGCCTCGTCCATGCGTCGCTCGTCGACCACGAGCATCTCCGGACGCAGGGTCGGTTCTTCCGCGCGCAATGCGTCGAAGAGCTCGGGCGTCAGCATCCGGTAGCCAAGCCGGCTGAGCATCACGTCCGTGCGCGGACCGAGCGCGTCGGCTGAAGCAAAGCAGAGAATCGAGCGGCGGGACGCCACCGACCCCTCGGTCGACTCGGAAGAAACTTCGGGCATGACCTGCGAATCGGGTTCATCCCCCAAGCAGTTGAGGGATTATCGCTACAAATTTACCGTGACTCGCAGGGCCGACGCAGAACGTGCCACTTGCTCGAACCAAAGATCCGGTGAATTACCGATGGAGGGCAGGGCCTTCAGCGATCCCCTGCTAGGTTGTGAGTGTGGAAGAAGCGGTCGTCGCCGATGTGAATCGAGATCTCGCCAACTGGCTCGTCTCTCAGAGGCTCGAGATCGAACGCCTGATGCAGGAGAGGCTCGGGGCCGCGGCACCCGCCGCTGCGGGCCCCGAAGCAGAGACCCTGCGCCGCTTCCGGACCTTCGCCTCCACCACCCTGATGCGCGGCGAGGCGCCACGCCCCGTATTGGATGGATTGCGTCCTAACGAGCGGCGCGTGATGGCCCTGCTCACGGTCTGGGCCGAGGCCGCCGTGAAGTTGGCGGGCCCAGACGCCAAACCGGTCGGTGACGCCCTGGCTCCCCTACTCGACGCCTTCCGGCTCGCGATTCGCACCACCGGCACGAAGCGCAAGACGAGCGGCAGACCGCGCGCCACACGGCGTGCGATCACCGCAGCCATCGACCGCATTGCCGATCTCTATTTCGCGATCGATGTCGACTCGGGCGAGATCCTCGACGCCAACCCTGCAGCGGGCGCCGCGCTCGGCGTTGCGCGGGATGCGCTGATCGGGATCGAATTCAACGCCTTCGTCCCCACTGACGTCCAGGGCCCGTGGTGGACTGCGCTCGACGCGATCGCCGAGGGAGAAGAGTACAAGGTCTTCGTGGCGATGATGCAAGACCGCGACAACCAGCGATTCCGGCTGGAAGCCTCGGCGACGCGCTACCTGCGGACCCAGAATCGCGTTCTCGCTCTGGTCATCGCTCGCCCAGCGACCAAAGTCGAAACGCTGGTCGACGCGCATCCCGACGAGAGCCTGCCGGGATAGACCCCACGCACCCCTTCGTTCCAGATCGACGCGGGGGGGGGCTGAGAGACTCGCGCGCCCGAGCAAGAGAGACAGGCCTCTGCTCTCCCGCTCCGCCCCCTGCGTTCCGCAAGAGAGCGGAGTCACTCACCTCGAGAGTTCCGCGTGGAGAAAGGGCACGACCCGCGCCCAGGCCGCGTGCGAAGCGGCCTCCCGATAGGCGTCCGGGCGCGTGCGATTCAGGAAGGCATGCCCGGCTCCCGCGTAGTGGTCGAGTTCGAAGGCCACCCCGCTCTTGGCCAACGCCTCATCGAGTGCCTCCAGGTCCTCGCCTGATACAAAGCTGTCCTCCTGACCGAAAGAGCCGAGCAGAGGGGCTCGCAGCTGGGGACCCGCTTCGATCGGAGAGGTCGGTTTGTTCCCGTGGTCACGGCCGTCGGGTCCCGCAACCATCCCCGTATCGTAGGAAAGGATCCCATAGAAGGGCGCAGCGGCGGCGAAGGAGTCGGAAAGACAAGCTGCGAGGAATGCGTAGGTCCCCCCCATGCAGACGCCGACGATTCCGACTCGGCGCCCACGACACACCGTCGAGGAGCGTGTCAACCAATCCGCAGCGGCCTCGAGATCCGTGATCACCGCGGGGTCGGAGAGAGAACGGATCCGCTCGCCCGGGTCGTCGAATGGGGCCCCACTCAAGCCCCGATACAGATCGATCTCGAGCACGCCGAATCC
>Ga0315316_10001291_pt1 | contig 17407 bp, 9 predicted proteins | sample M160m3416metaG_FD_203702 | JGI IMG/M metagenome (GOLD analysis project Ga0315316, IMG submission 203702) | Ammonia-oxidizing marine archaeal communities from Monterey Bay, California, United States - M1 60m 3416 | ecosystem: Environmental > Aquatic > Marine > Intertidal zone | place: USA... | reverse complement strand
AGGGGGGGACCGCGGGGATGCCAGACCGTTTCGGGTGAACAGCCGCGCCGCCGAGGGCTGACTCTGAACCAGTGTCGACTGATTTCCGCAGCGAAACATCAGTCCCCGCAGGCTGGATGGACAGGGAACCGTTGATTTGTCAGCAGACGTCAGATGGACCTGCAGCGTTTCACGCTGACTTGTGGCCGTGGTGAACGTGATTCCCCTTGCGAGAGTGGCTTTCCCCACGACCACATCTTTTTGAAGACTGCCTTAATTGCGGAAGAATCGACGCCCCTTGAGTTCAAAACGCGGCAGCTGTCCTGGTTCTGCAGTCTTGACTCCGCAGGTAAATCCCAGTCGTTTTCGCAGCGATTCACTGACTGTTTTCGCGACTTCCTGTACGCGATCGGCTGCAGCGGCCGTGGGTTCGACGGTGATGCACAGTTCGTGCATCTCTCGAACGGTTCTTACATCGATACGAAATTCCGCAACCTCATCAATTTCACGCAGTACAGCTTCAACGCTTGAAGGGAAAACGTTGTTGCCTCGGACTGTCACCATGTCGTCCGACCGGCCAAGAATACCTCCGGACAGCCACAGCAGTTGTCGCTCACTCGGATCCTCGTCAGTGCCTGCCTGCACCAGGTCTCGCGTGCGGTAACGAATCAGTGGTGACCCAATTCGACCAAGGTTGGTGATCAGCAGCTCACCAACTTCGCCAGGGGCGACGGGGCCCAGAGTCTCCGGGTCAACAATTTCCGCAATGACTTCCGTTTCCAGAAGATACATCCCGCCCGGTCGGTCTGTACTTTCGACACCCAGCGACGCAATTTCCGTCATGCCCCAGTGATCGATCACCTGCGCGTCCCACGCGGATTCGATGCGGCTGCGAGTTGCCGGGATCGCGCCACCCGGTTCGCCGGCTACGATCACCGTGCGAACACTGCATTCCTTCAGATCGATACCGTCTTCCGCGGCGACTTCCGCCATGCGCAGAGCGTACGTCGGTGTACAGCAAACTACAGTCGCTTCGTTTTCGACCATCGCCTGAAGTCGAATCGACGTGGACATGCCTCCCCCGGCGATCACAAAATTTCCGAGGCGGGTTGCTCCTTCAAATGCAGCCCAGAAGCCGATGAACGGACCGAACGAAAACGGAAAGAACAGACGGTCCTCTTTGAGGACTCCGGCCAGCAGATAGATCTGCCGCCAGCATTCCATGATCCAGTTCCAGCTGTCGTGGGTGTCCAGCCAACGCATGGGACGACCGGTTGTACCGGATGTTTGATGTAACCGAGCGTAGGCAGTCGACGGAAAGGACAGATTAGCCCCATAGGGCGGCTGCTGTATCTGTGAATCCACTAGTTCCTGCTTCGTGGTCACCGGTAACGTGCGCAGGTCCTCAAGGCAGCGAATGCCGGCGACATCAATGCCTGCATCCGCAAACTTCGTCGTATAGAATCGGTTGCGCGGAATGATCGCGTCCAGCATTTCGGTCAGCCGCCGAGTCTGAGTTTGTTCGATCAGGTCGCGACTCTTCCAGATGTCTTCGATCGTTTGGTCCAATCTTCTGCTCCGATGTCCTGAGATGTTGACGATAGCCCAACTACGGTCGCCAGTTTGGGTGGAGTGATTTTCGTATCCTGAACTGCGAACGAGGTGTTCGACGCAACTTGTCTGGTCGGCTGCGTTCAGGGCGCAGGTGAAAATATTTGGAAGGTTATTCTAGTAGGTACTCGCGGTCCCCGTCGCTTCAGTCTCAATCGGATCCAGTCCGAGTCTTTCACGACATACGTCCAGAATCGCCTTCGTTGCACTGGCACCGACTCGGCTGACGCCGATGTCCCGGACTTCCAATAGCTTGTCGAAATCTCGTATTCCACCAGCGGCCTTGACCTGTACAGCATCCGCAGCATGTTTTTTCATCAATGTCAGGTCTTCCATTGTTGCACCACCCGTGCCGTAGCCGGTGGACGTCTTGACCCAGTCGGCGTTCAGTTCCCTGCAGATTTTGCACAGCTTTGTCTTGTGGGCGTCTGTCAGGTAGCAGTTTTCGAATATGACTTTTACCTTCTGACCGGCTGCATGAGCGACGTCGATTACTGCTTTGATATCCGAGGTGACGTAATCCCAGTCGCCGCTGAGCACCCTGGAAATGTTGACCACCATGTCCAGTTCTTCGCAGCCATCGGCAATCGCCCGTTCTGCCTCGGCCTGTTTGACGGCCGTGGTGTGGCCACCGTGGGGAAATCCGATTGTCGTTGATGTCCTGACTGTGCTGCCCGCCAGTAACTCGGCACACCGTTTGACATAATAGGGCAGTATGCAGACGCTGGCGGCATCGTAGGCACGTGCCAGTCGAACGCCGGATTCCAGATCGTCCTGTGTCAGCATGGGTTGCAGAAGTGAGTGGTCGATCATCTTGGAAATGTCGGTATATGTGTAGTCCATGAGGTATCCTGGAAGATGTACGAAGTAGGAGAATCGCCCGATAGAACTTGTGTCGTGATACTTGCAGACGAATGCCGACATGCCGTCCTGCGCTCATCTCGTATTAAACCTGCCCAACGGCGGCGGGCAGAACTGCGACACACGCTGTACTGTCAAAGCCAGTGGCACACAGAAACAGGTGAACGATGGACACAGCGCTAATCAGTCGTCGTTGTTTTGGGGATGAAGTTTCGCAGGAACGTGTGGCTCTGGACGAGTGCCCGTCTTCGCGATTCCAGCGAATCTTCGTACGCGCGGTCCTCAACTTCAACGCAGACGGGACCGTTGTACCCTGTATCTGTCAGGACTGAGATGAATTTGCCCCAATCGACATCGCCCATCCCCGGCAGTTTGGGAGTGTGATACAGTGACGGATGAGCAAGGATTCCCTGTTCGTCCAGCAAATGCTGGTCGATTCGCACGTCCTTCGCGTGCATATGGAACAGCTTTTCTGAAAAGTCCTGCATCGGCTTCAGGTAGTCCATCTGCAGCCAGACCGGATGCGAGGGATCGTAGTTTAAGCCGAAGTAATTGCTGGGGATCGTCTCAAACATGCGTCTCCAGATCGCAGGGCTGTGAGCCAGGTTTTTTCCGCCTGGCCATTCATCGTCGGAGAACAACATCGGACAGTTCTCGATGCCCACTCGAACGCCCTGCTCTTCCGCAAATGCGATGATGGGCTTCCAGACCTTTTCAAACAGGGGGAAATTGTCGTCAACCGACTTCGTCCAGTCGCGACCGATGAATGTATTCATCGTGTTGATGCCCAGTTTTGCCGCAGCAGCGATCACTCGACGAATCTGTTCGATGGCGGTGCCGGCTTCGTCAACATCCGGCGACAGGGCATTCGGGTAGTAGCCGAGTCCGCTGACAGATACTCCGTATTTCGCTGTAAGGTCATGTACTTCAGCGGCGGCCGCTTCATCGAAGTCAGCGACATCGATGTGAGTGACGCCTGCATAACGTCGACTGGCTTTGCCGACGGGCCAGCACATGACTTCAACGCAGTCGTAGCCGATGTCGGCCGCCGTGGAAAGGACTTCTTCGAAACTGAGTTCCGGGAGAATGGCGGTGACGAATCCAAGTTGCATCGTTTGTTCTTTCTGAGCTGTCGGGCCATATCGGCTGGACCAAACGGAGCGTTCTTCGACCAGCACAAGTAGGTCCTGCCGAACATTGTTTCTCCGGATTCGACCTACGCCTGATCCTTCACTTCCACCCACTTCTGTTGTCGATGACTCTCCAGAATCGCTTCGCACAGAAGAATCTCGCGGTGACCGTCTGCGAATGTTGGGAACGTTCGGTCGGCTGTGAAGTCCCCCGCAGCAATGTATCCGTAGAAATCGCGAAACAGTTGCTTGAACGTGTCCGGAAATCCCTGATTGTGTCCACCAGGGTAATCTGCGTGGCGATTGGCGCGACCACCCATCAGGGCGGGATCACGCAGCAGCGTTTCGTTTGGCTGGTCGCGATGGCCGATCCACATTTCATTCGGACGTTCGCTGCACCATTCGATGGCACGCTTTGAGCCGGCCAATTCGAACTGCAGACAGTTCTTGCGGCCGGCCGTTACCTGAGACACGCTCATCACTCCACGACCGCCGTTCTCAAACTTCAACATCACGCACCCCGAATCTTCCGTTGTTACATTGACCGTGACAGTCTGCTGCGGCGTATTCGTCGTACCGCTGAAAGTTTCCACACTTCCCACCGGGCGTTGACGCTGGTCAAACACCGTTTGCAGATCTGCGCAGACTGCGACCACCCTGCGGTCAGTAATGAATTGCACAAGGTCCAGCCAGTGAGTCCCGATATCAGCGACAGCTCGAAGCTCACCGCCATCTTCCGCCAGGACTCGCCAGTTGAAATCCGTGTCATGAAACAGCCAGTCCTGGACGTAACTGCCGGATACATGGAACAATTCTCCAACTTCGCCTCTGCGAATCCTGTCGGCAGCTTCCAGACACAACGGGTAATAGCGAATGTTGTAGTTGACGGCTGCGACCTTACCCGATTCACCGGCGATTCTGAGTAACTCGGCCGATTCCCGCGAGTTCATCGCCAGAGGTTTTTCGCACAGCACATGCTTACCGGCCTGCAATGTTCTTGATGTCTGTTGGAAGTGATGCCGATTCGGTGACGTGACATGAACAACGTCGATATCGTCGTCCGCCAGCAGTTCGTCAAGTGATGCGTAGCCGTTCTTCAGGCCAAGCTGCTCAGCGGCTAGTCGCGATTTTTTCGCGGTCGACCCCAGAATTCCCGAAACGCGGACACCCGTGCGTACAAGTCCTTCCACGTGGACAGGGCCAATGAAGCCTGTGCCGATCACTGCGGCCGTCAATTGTCTTATGCCTGCCATCACGATTGAGTTTCTGCACGTCGTTATTGTGAGTTATTTCCAGGGTCCCAATACCCTGTGGCCCAATTTCCATCACGACCTGCGCGCGAAGCTGATGTCACCTGCCCCTGGTTAGGTTCGTGACAATGGTTAGCTACTTCAGCCAGCCATTGCGTTTCAGCCAGACTTCGCACTGCTGCGGCCAGTTTGTTACCGGATGAGCTTTCACCGGACGCAGGCCGTAACCGTGACCACCGGTGTCGAAAACATGCAGTTCGGCCGGCACTTTGACTTTCTTTAACGCCAGCGCCATGAGCAGGCTGCTTTCGACCGGTACTCGATCGTCAAACGCATGTATCAGAAACATCGGCGGCGCGTCTTTGGTGACCTGAAGATCTTCGGACAGCGCCGTTCGTTGTTTGTTGGCCAGATACCCCGGGTAAATCAACATCGCTGCATCGGCGTGGCAGGATTCCCGGTCTGCCTGATCGACAGGCTTGTAGTGCCGCTCCATCGCCAGTGCTGTGCGGGCGGCAGCATCTCCACCGGCGGAAAAGCCCAGCACACCAATCCGATCGTTGGCAAGGCCCCATTCTTCGGCTCGGCTCCGGACAACGCTAAGTGTGCGCTGGGTATCCTGAACGGGCTGCAGCCACCTGGGAGTGACTCTGTTTGTGGGCACTCGATACTTCAATACGATTGCCGTGACGCCCATAGAGTTAAACCATTCTGCTACTTCCGTACCTTCAAGATCCCATGCCAGAATGCTATAGCCGCCACCCGGGCAGATCACCACCGCCGATCCGTTACGTTGGTTGCGGGAGGGCAGGTAAACGTGAGCTTCGGGTGTGGAAACATTGGCCAGCTTGATGATTCTATGACCGCCAATCAGCTTGTCTTCAGGCTTTGTTACGTCTGCCTCGTCCCCCACGACGCGAATCGGGCCCGGCGGAGTCGATGACCAGAGTCTAATGATTTCCGTGGGTTCAGCAGCATTCAACGGGGTGCAACACAGGGTGCACAGCAGTGCAGATCGGAGCATTGGAAATCTCGAATGTAGAGTCGTACGGGAAGTGGCCACGATTTTACAGAAGACGTGAGGAATGTGACAGTGAAGGCAAACGCAGTGAGGCTATGTCTGCTGCGTTGAATGAGCGATCTCGGCGCTGCTCGATTTCCCGGGCCGTTACAAACCGTGAAACGAGTTTTTCTGAGTGTCTGGTTGAACGACCTGTCTAAAGAAATCCAGTACGTCCGGGCCGCTGCACCTGATATCATGTTCTGGATGGAAGCGAGACGGAGGAATGAGACCCAAATGAAAACGTATTGCGACATTAATCGTTCAACCCTTGAAGCAAAACGGCTGCAGACGCGTCGGTACTTCTTTGGCCGGACCGGACTGGGCACAGCTTCCCTGGCCGCATTACTGTCTGGTGAGGCCGGTGCTGAAGACGGCGGCAGCTCAGAACCCAGTCTGCCTGTGCGTGCGAAGCGAGTGATCTATTTGTTTCAGTCGGGCGGTCCGCCGCAGTTGGACCTGTTCGATTACAAGCCTCACCTGGATGACGTGCACAAACAGGAAGTCCCCGAGTCTATTTTTAATGGGCAACGATTAACGGGGATGACGGCGGGACAGACCTCGTTTCCCGTCGCCAGATCGGTTTTCAAATTCGAACAGGTGGGCGAAGGCGGAGCGTGGTTGAATACAGAATTGATGCCGCACCTGAAAGAAGTTGCGAACGAAGTCTGCTTTATTAATTCGGTTCACACCGACGCGATCAATCATGACCCCGCGATCACATTTTTTCAGACGGGTTTTCAGATCGCAGGTCGCCCCAGTATCGGTGCGTGGTTGAGTTATGGACTGGGAAATGAGAACCAGAACTTACCCACGTTTGTGGCGATGACGTCTAACAGGGGCGGGCAGCCGCTATACGATCGACTGTGGGGCGCTGGTTTTCTGCCGTCCAAACATCAGGGAGTTCTGTTTCGTGCCGGGTCCAGTCCGGTGCTGTATCTGAAAAATCCCGCCGGCGTCTCGGATGCACTGCGGCGGCGTACACTCGATCAGATTCGGGAACTTAACCAGAAGCGATTTGATGAAGTTCAGGATCCCGAGATTCAGACGCGGATCGCTCAGTACGAGATGGCGTATCGGATGCAGACGTCGGTGCCGGAACTGACGAAGGTGAGTGATGAGCCTCAGTCGACATTCGATCTGTACGGGGAAGACGCCAAGAAGCCGGGGACGTATGCCTATAATGTCCTGATGGCTCGTCGGCTGTCCGAGCGAGGTGTGCGTTTTGTGCAGTTGTTCCACCGCGGCTGGGATGCACACGGTGGTTTGGCAGGACAAATGAGAGCACGCTGCCAGGACACCGACCGGGCGTCTGCGGCACTGATTCTTGACCTGAAACAACGAGGACTGCTGGACGAGACCCTCATTGTCTGGGGGGGGGAATTCGGTCGTACGGTCTATTGCCAGGGCGAACTCACTGCAAAGAGCTACGGTCGTGACCACCACCCTCGATGTTTTACCGTCTGGATGGCCGGCGGTGGAATCAAGGGGGGGATAAGCTACGGACAGACGGACGACTACAGCTACAACATCGTCGACAACCCGGTCAGCGTTCATGACCTGCACGCCACTATTCTGCACCAGTTGGGCATCGACCACAAAAGACTGACTCACCGGTTTCAGGGACGGTATTACCGCCTCACCGATGTGCATGGCCGAGTCGTCTCGGACGTGCTGGCATGACGGCAGTTATTCCAGACCGAACCTCGTAGCAAGAACACGACCGAGTCCGCGGATGAATCCCTCGTCAACGCGTACTCTCAACCGCATCCCGTTTTCTGTCGGTCGTCCTTCAAGGCGGATTTCATCATCTCCTTCTGCCAGAGCTTCACGAAACAGCAGGTTCGACTGCTCACGACGCTGGCGAAACTGCTCCATTCTCTTTGCCCGTTCAGCATTCCGACCACCGCCGCGTTGAGACGATGGAGTGTCCTTTCCGCCCGAATCCGCAGTGGTTTTCTGATCGGCAAGCACGTCTTCTGTTTTTTCACTTTTGTTGGCGGAGTCCGCACCCTGCACAAGTCCGATCAACTCATTAACTCTTGCTACCAGACGGAAAGACGCGGGTACCTGATGGTCGGTTGGGTTTTCGTATGCTTCAACAAGGTCGTCCATCACTCCCGTCAAAGTCTCAAACGAATCATCGCCACCAATACAGACCCAGATGGATCGTTCTCCCACGCCGAATGTGATGCCGGGATTTGATCCGAACAGTTCCAGTGCTCCGGCATCCGGGTTCTTGAATTCGAGTCGGTGAAAGTTCACGCCGGCATGCTCGCGATAGCCGGTTTCGACTTCGCCGATGTCATCCTGGTTCTGTACTCGCATCAGCAGGTCCAGCAGGCCGACTGAAATTGCCTGGCCATCCTGCACGCGAAGGGCTCCGGCGACGACCAGTTTTTCGCTGGAGTCCCGGTAGAATTGCCCGAAGGCGTCCAGGTGCCCTTCGCTGACTGTTTCCTGCAGGGCCGCAATGGCGTGAAACAGCGGGCTGCCGTCATCCGGGATTGAGCCCAGGTCATTTTCTTCAATAACGCGGGCCAGTTCCCCCTTCAAACCTTCCAGAACGCCTTCGTATCGCTCAATATCGCGTTCGGCCATGACGGCTGACCACGACAACGAGACTGGCGATGTGTCACTGATAATCGGCGTGAAGTAGCTAGGCTTGGTGGCAGACGCGAAGATTTCCTCCAGCATCTTTGTGCCTTCGCGGACATCAAACAGCATGTCCAGATGGGCTGCCCGCTCATCGGCTACTACGTTCAGCCCGAACGAGATGCGCCGACACTCGTCGAAGAAAAGCTTCATTCCATCAATGTCTGCTTCCATCCAGGACTTGCGAATCTGATACGTGCTTTCCGGTTCGTCATCTCGCTGTTGCATCTGAGTTGACATGGTCGACGTCAGCATATTGAGAATCAGGTCACGCGTTCCTTTGGGGACAGCTTCCACGTCAAGTGAGATGGCGACATCAAACTGACTTGTCAGCGCGGACACCAGAGCACCGGGATCAGGCAGTTCTCGTTCAAAAGCGGGATCGGGGTCCATCATCGGCAACTGAATGAATGCGTAGTCGCCTTCGATTCGGATTTGCAAATTGCGTCTAGCGGTTATGAGTTCGTATCGTCCTTCTTCGCCGGGTTCCTGCCGCATGATGACAGACCCCAACTCCATCATCGAGCGAAACTCTTCCGGCGTCGTGACGGGCAGAAACGCGACGAATTCAAACGCCGGCGGAAATACGCTGTCCAGGTACATCATGATGCCGGCGGGGCGTTCCCAGTCTAGCCCTTTGAGTCCGTTTACGTTTTCGTCCAGCTGCGCCATGATGGCATCGACAGCATCCGGCAGACCGGCAGTATTAAACATATATGTCGCTTCTTCTCTTAAGCGACTGGCACTGGCTCCCGTGACCACGACCATTGGTTTGGAACCAAGTGCGAACAGTGGCGCCAGGCCGTCGTCTTCATCACGGGCAAACGTCGTTGCCGGACAGAGCAGTGTTATGGCCACGAAAAAAAAGAGTGGTCGTCGCAGGCAGGCCGAGCTGGGCATTGGGGTGGTCCACATAATGGAGGGGGGTTTCAGTGATCGGAGTTGATTCGGCTATTCGCCCAATGTCGGTGATTCTTGGGCTTCAATACGGAACGGCAGCGAATTCGTGTTCAAAGTTTCGCCACGGGCAATTGGCTGGGGCTGACAGCCCCGCTTTCTGCAAATCTATCAGCGATGATAAAAACTCAATAGACACCGCGAAGGGTCGGCAGACCTTTGAAGATTCCCGTTCTTACAAGGAATTTCCAATGCTGGGCAAGCTGCAGTCGCCTGCTGCTGATCACTGAAACACGGCCATCCGTTTCATTATTTCTCGGTATCGTAACGTAACAGGCCATTTTCAGGCCTATGAATCGGTCCGGGTAGCGTTTTTCCGCTGTGCGAGGCTGTGTCCCCGCGGGAACCTTTGTTGCGCCCTGTCGTTTCCTGCGTGTTGATTCCCTTTTTCGGAGCCGCACGATAGCCCTTTAGCCCTGTAACTCTTTTGCTCGTATGTGTTTCGGTGTATAATGCCGGTTCAGCTTCCGCGTTTTTTTTGAGTTTGTGGAGCTACCCTGGGAACCTACGTAGTATGAGATTGCCCGGCATAAAAAAAATCTGGCTGACGCTGTGCGTGTGCTGGTTTGTCGGTTGCTTGGTTGTACTCAGCTACAGTCTGGCCGGAAACTCGTTTGAAGCGAAGTTGTGGATTGAAATCTATTGTCTGGCAGTTGGCCTCCTGAGCCCCGCAGCATTTTGTGCCTACGGCTGGGATAAATGGAAAGCTGAACGTGACGGGCAGCGTATCTCTGAAAAAACGCTGCACATTCTGGCTTTCGCAGGTGGGTGGCCGGGGGCTGTCGCAGGACAGCAATGGTTTCGACATAAGACACTGAAGCCCGTTTTTCGGACAGTTTTGCTGTTGACCGCTGTGCTGCATGTGGGCGTGGTTGTGACCCTTTTCTTCCGATAATCGCGTTTTCAGGACGAATTTGCATTCGCAGCCGCCGGCGGAGCGCTGAGGTGTTGCTCGCGCTCCGCTCCCCTGCATTTCCGCCTGAACTGAGGCAAACCTCAGAGAGTCCACAGCGGCTGCCTTTCGCCCCCACGTGTGTGTCCCTGAATCATCGGTGGCGTGGTCTTTGAGGCCGGATCTGAATCGTGACATCGATTTCGGCCGGAAAGCTCAACGAATTGACCTGCTGTACCCAAATGCACGATTCTTGCCGGTTTTTATGCCGTCCGTCGGAAAGGCGTCTGGCGAATTCTGCCGCCGGGAATCTTGCAACAACTTCTTTCCGCTGATCGACGTACCAGGTACGGGAGTCACCATGTTTTTTGCGTCCCAAGTCCCGGGAAGCCGTGTTGCTGCGTGTTACAGGCAGAGTTACAAACGCCACGTCTATCAGCGGGCGGACCCTCCGCTAAGCGCTTTCGGTTCGCCCGTTCAAAATCTTTTGTATCTAAAGAACAGCTGACACTATCGATTTTCCGGTGTCGGCAAACTCCACGCCTTTTCTCTTTCAGATCAAACCGCTGACATTAATGGCAGGACGCCGGGTGAATGCGGATTGTGCGTTGTTCCAGCGCACTCTCAAAAATCATTTGAGGAACGTCATGACGAACGTTCAAAATCTTCGACGCAAGTTGCAACGTTCCCGCTCGCGGTCAGCGAGTCACGACATCGCGACGCACAGCATCCGTCCAGCGCCCACGTTGGCGGATGCCGGTCTGCGCGTCTGCATGCTGACAATTGCAACCATTGTGTTCACAGCGGTCGCGGCGCCCGCCCAGGATGATGAATTCCTGTACAGTCGAACGCCGATTGGCACAACGCCCTCCGGAGCAGCTGGTGGCGTGGTGGATGTTAATCGCCAGGGAATCGGTATACAGTTCCGGGGCGGCCACGTCGCGGGCAACACTGTGGGGCGCACGGAGTCCGTATCCAACGTGGGCCTGTCGCCGTATCTGAACATCGGTGACGGAATGATCTTCGGCGACAGTCGATTAACGTTCTCCAACGATGGTGGAGTGGCCTATAGTTTCGGTACCGGCTATCGACACTACATCGCCGCTTTCGACGCTGTTCTGGGCGGCAATGCCTATTACGATCAGGACCAGATTTCCGGTGCCACGTTCAAACAGTATGGCTTTGGTGCTGAACTGCTGGCTCATGATTGGGAAGCGCGTGGTAACGTCTACAATCTGTTCGGTACGACCTCTGAGATGACGGGCACACGTGTCGCTCCAGGTAGCGCATTATTTGTGGGTAACAACCTGGAATTCAGTCGTATTGACACGTTCGCGGAAGCGATTGACGGTTTCGACGCGGAAATCGGTCACCTGCTGCCGGGAGACTTCGCAGAACGAGTCGACCTGCGTTTGTTTGGAGGTGGCTATTATTATGAAGGCGAAGGACTGTCGGGATTCGGCGGCTTCAGTACCAGGCTTCAGGCGGACATCGGCGACTGGCTCGAACTGGGCCTGAAACTGACGGATGACGACGTCTTTCATACGAACGTTGCGTTTAGTGCGACGGTGCATTTTGGCGGATTCAGGAGCCAGGAACACACCAGTCGTTCCGGCATGCAGCGAATGGCTGAACCCGTTCGCAGAAATCTGAACATCGCGGCGGCGATCTCCGACGTTGTTGTTGCCGGACAGGTCGCTAATGCTCTTGATGGCACTCCGCTGACCGTTGTACACGTTAACAGTAACGATACCGTCGGACCATTCGTCGGCACTGTTGAGGATCCGCTGCAGTCACTGTCTGCCGGTCTCGGAGTGCCCGGTGCGGACATCGTGTTTGCACACGCAGGAAGCACGTTCGGCTCTGTGCCGGACAATCTGGTCGTCCTGTCGGATGACCAGAATCTGTTCGGCGAAGGTCTCATCACCGAAGCGAATGGTGGTCGCAACGTCATCAACGTTGTGGCACTTGAGAACCTTCCGGCATTTGTTCTGCCGGATTCCCCGACATTTCTGGCTAATCCCAGTTTAGTTCGTCCGACGATCTCCAATTCTACCGGGCCCGCGGTGACGCTTGGCAACCGCAGCATACTCGGCGGATTTATTCTGGATGCTTCCGCCGGACACGGTGTTCTTGCTGATACGGTTTCAGATGTGGCGGTGCGGGATACCTTGATTTCCAATGCGACGGGTACAGGGATTCTGCTGCAGAACACGTTGAATTCAGTCACAATCACGAACACGGCGATTGAGGGCGCTGCAGGACCAGCATTTCATGTTGACGGAGGCAATCCGGATATTGGGTTTGTGACTACGAGTACCGGCGTCGATCCTTCATTCGGCCGCATCATCAATTCGTCCAACGCCGCCGTGCTGATTGAGAACACAACGGGCGGAACGATCAATATGACCGGGAGTACGATCGACGACACGGGTGGAGCCGGGATTCTGATTCAGAACAGTGCGGGCAATACCACGCTGGACAATGCACTCATCGTAGACAGCACGTCAACCGGTATCTCCGTTCTTAACAGTTCCGGGATCAACTTCTTCCGCGATACACTTCGGGACGCCACAGCGATCACCAATGCAACCAACGCATCAGTATTCATTGATGGGCTGCAGGCGACAGGTCGAGTCAATTTTGAAAACCTTGACATCGTGTCGCCTCAGGGCGGCGGTATCGACATCGATAACCTGGAAGGTGTCTTCAGTTTTGCCCGAGACCTGACCATCGGACAGGCAGCGGCAGGAAGTACTGCACCCTTCATCAGTGTCAGTAACTCGCTGCCTACAGGGATTGTTAACTTCAGCGGTGATGTCACGATCTTTGCGACACCGACGGCCCCCGCAACGTTCTCCGGAGGACGCGGGATTGAACTTGTCAGCAACGCGGAAGGGAGCAGCTTTACGGCATCGGGGCAGACGAATATCACATCTGTCGGTGCTGAAGGTATTGCCATTGTTGACGACAGTTCAGACGTGATTTTCGGTACGGCAACTTCTGGTGGTGCCACAGTGGTAGAGTCCCTGCTGCAGGGGCTCAGTATTCAGAACACAGATGGTGTCCTCGGATTCAGGACCAACACAAACATACTCAAGACCACAAATCCGGGCGTTCCGCTGGTGGATATTCAAGATTCCCAGGCAGCCATTCAGTTTGACCTGCTGCAGGTTAATACCACAACTGCTGATACGGGTGTAAATATTGCGAACAACATTGCCGGGGCGAACGGTCCGGGGACCGTGACCGTTGATACCCTGGGGATTCTTGCCACGGGCGGCGGTGTGGGCCTGTTTGGGAACAACAATACACTCATTCGCACGAATTCAGGGACGATTGACGTAACCGATGAAGCAGCGGTAGAGATCATTAACTCCGGTATCGACATCGATCTGGAAACGGTTACGAGCATCAATTCGCCGCGATTCGGTATTCACCTGATGGATACGAATAAAGACCTGAACAACCATACAATTGTAGCAAAAACGTTTACTGTCCGTGGCGATTCCACGACGACGACTGCAAGTCCGGGTGGCCAGATTCTGGCCGCAACTGCGGAAGGGGCTTTGCTGGAGAACGCGGGTCAGGTCAGTTTGCGTGGCATGGAATTTCGTGACAATGACATTGGAGTTCGTGTCGTGAATACTCTGGACGTTGGAGGTACTCTCAATGTGCTGGACGATCAGTTCCTGCAGCTGTTTGGTGTCAATATGTTTGATTCCGACACTCTCGGTGTTACCACGACCAATCTGACGGAACTCGATATCCGAGACTCTCTGTTTGACAACAACGGTGCCGTGCAGAATCCGGCGGGCCCCGACAATGAAACAATTCTGCTCGTTTATACGGAACGTCCCAATGATGACACGACCACACGATACTCTCAATTCGATAATCCGTATACGGTCAACATTGAACGTACTCAATTCACCGACAACACGGATGACATTATCCGAATCGAAAATACCGTCACGGCGATCGGTGCTCACATTGGCGTAAACGTGGAAGGCAATCTGTTTACGGTTAATGACAATGCTGAATTCTTTCCTGCCAGCGATCCCAACGAATACGCGTTTGGAATCACGTGGAACGGACCTGCCCTGGTTAACCTTGAGGACAACGATTTCGAACTTGTGCTTGCCAATCCGGCCACTGCCACCGGGTTTCAGATTGCTATGTTCACAGACATGAATTCTTCGACCGACCTGCTGCAGGAGGTGATCGTCGGTAACAGAATTATGAACAGCGATCACGCCGGAGCCATTGGTATTCGCACGTTTACTGCCGGGCCGTCAGAACAGGTGATCGACAGCAACGATATGATCTTTGGCGGACTGGACAGTAACGGAATGGAATTCAACCTCGGGTCCGACGCAGTCATTGATATTGTGAACAATAGAATGCGGTTTCTGGCAGATTCCGGTCGCGGCATCTTTGTTGACCGCCTTATCGAACCAGCCTCGTTTCAGATCAGCAACAACCTGATCCAGCTGTCAGACATCGTTAATGCATTCGGTAGCCCCAACACGACTCTTGAAGAAGGTATCTTCTTTCGCAGTGCCAGTGGGGCGTACAGCATCTTCGGGCCTCAGAATAACGTGATCGAACTGATCACGTTCGGCAACATTCAGCGAGTGGTGCAGTTCAATGGCAACGTCAGCGGTCAGATTCTTGTTAACGGTGCACTGGTGCCTTAATCGTCGGTGGCCTGCTGCTGAGTCAAATGCTGCCAGAGTGTCAGATCTGTTCGCTGCACGGAGATAGATTCCTGCTGACGGAACTGCCGACGACGGGCTACCAGTTCGGTTAACGGGTCTACCGCACGGACCGTCCTGATACCCGTATACCGGGAGTCCGGCACCTGCGCCCTCGTTTTCTGCCGGAAAGCGGCCGGCGTTTCCAGATCGCCCGCCAGTCCCTACAATCTGGTCACAATGACCAGTGTTACTCAGCAGGTTCCAACCTCACTTGCTGAACTGACTGCGTTGATTGGATCCGCACCTGGATTTGCTGACGTTCTGAATGCACTGCATTCCGGAAACAGCGGAGCGATCGATGGAGCATGGGGCTCGTCCTGCGCGCTGAGTGTGGCCGCGCTTTCTGCCGGAAGCCCCGGCCACACGCTGCTGGTTGTACTGCCGGGAATTCGCGACATCGACGAGTTCTTTGATCAGCTGGCTGAGTTTGTTCCCGTCGGCACAAAAATTCGTCAGTTTCCGGCCTGGGAGACTTTGCCGGAAGAACATGATGTAACGGACAGTGTCTTCGCCGCTCGACTCGGTGCCGTCCGATATCTGAATGCAGATGCCCATCGTCCTGCAGTAGAAGAAACGCGGGAACAGGATTCCTCAGCAATAGCGGAGCCCTGGCGCTTCTCTGCGGACACAAGTCGACCCGTCGTTGAGGCCGTTACCGCAGATGAGATTGCGGGCCGTCCGGGATCATCAGTTAAGAAAGCAAATGGGCCGTCCATTGTTGTTACCTGCCTGCCTGCTCTGCTGCAGCCGGTTCCGAGCCGCAGTGATATTGAAGAGGCGACCCGCCGCATTGCTGTGGGCGACGAATTGTCGCTGGAACCGCTGCTGGACTGGCTGATAGAACGCCGTTTTGACCGTGTGACCGCCGTCGAACTGGCCGGCGAATTTTGTGTCCACGGAGGTGTGCTGGACATCTTTCCCCCGACCGAACCGGACCCGATTCGGATCGAATTGTTTGGTGACGAAGTTGAATCGATTCGCAGCTTCGATGTGGAGACGCAGCGGCGACTTGAAGATCTGAACGCCGTTGCCGTTACTGCCACCAAGCCGGTAAAGCCACACGACAAGCCTCAGCCCGGGGACAGTCTGCGTCCTCACAATGCCATTGCGTCCGCCACTGAATCGTTGCTGGATTCCATTCCGACAGACACCATCGTTGTTCTTAACGACATGGCGCAGGCTGTCAGCGAAGGCAAGATGTACCTGCAGCGACTGGCGAATCCGATCGGCATGTTCAGTGTCAATGCTACGATAGCCAGGCTGACGGAATTTCCGTCTGTCACGATTGATGCACTTGGTGCAGACAGCTACGAGACGTCGTGCCACCTTACGGTTGAAGCCGTCGAACGGTTTACCAGCACCGGTCGAGACGCACTTGAGGATCTGGCAGATTCGCTGGGTCCGGGTGATCGAGTCATTTTGTCATGTCACAATGAAGGCGAACGGCAGCGACTTGCCGAGTTGATTGCTGAGTCAGACGTTGCCGCTGACCAGCGTATGTCTGACCGGATTTCACTGTGTGTGGGCCGCGTCAACAAAGGTTTTCGTTTTGTTGAGCGTGGTCTGACGGTTATCAGCGATAACGAACTGTTCTCGCGTTCGCAGGCCCGGAATGTCAAGTCGCGCCGTCGATCAGCTGATTCCCGCGCTATCGATAATTTTCTGGACCTGAAGGACGGCGATCTTGTCGTTCACGTAACTCAGGGTATCGCCAGGTATCGCGGTATGGCCCTGATGGACAAAGACGGCGAACAAGAGGAGCACCTGCTGCTGGAGTTTCGTGACAGTCTGATCGTCTATGTACCTGCCGCCCTTATTCACCTTGTGCAGAAATATATTGGACCGGCCAAATCAATGCCGGAACTTTCGAAATTCGGCGGCGCGTCATGGGAGAAGAAAAAGGGCAAGGTAGCCGAAGCTGTCACGGACATGGCCGCCGATATGCTGAAGCTGCAGGCGGAACGCAATTCCAAACCCGGCCTGGAATGCCAGACCGACTCGCAACTGCAGCAGGAATTTGAGCAGGTCTTTCCGTTCACCGAAACGGTTGATCAGGTCACTGCGATCGCGGACTTCAAGGAGGATATGGAACGAACCCGGCCGATGGACCGGCTGATCTGTGGTGACGTTGGCTTTGGCAAGACAGAAGTTGCGATGCGAGCGGTTTTTAAAGCTGTCGATAACGGCCGACAGGTTGCTGTATTGGTTCCGACGACCGTACTGGCAGAACAGCACTTTCGCACGTTTACGGA
>Ga0315316_10001285_pt1 | contig 17419 bp, 11 predicted proteins | sample M160m3416metaG_FD_203702 | JGI IMG/M metagenome (GOLD analysis project Ga0315316, IMG submission 203702) | Ammonia-oxidizing marine archaeal communities from Monterey Bay, California, United States - M1 60m 3416 | ecosystem: Environmental > Aquatic > Marine > Intertidal zone | place: USA... | reverse complement strand
TGAGGCATGGATGCAGGATGACGTTGCTCGAACCCTTGCCGCCGCAAGCGATGCCGAAGGGGTAGGTATTCTTTCCTCTCCAAAGGTCATCACGCTCCCATCGACCTCTTTCACCTTAAGCATGGGCGAAAAGGACGGTGCCCAATTCTCGTTCGAGGGAACCGTGGCAAGAAGTCCCAGTGGGAGCTTCGCTATCCAAGCTCGAGTCGAACGCACTCCCAAGGCCGAACAAATCGGCGATGGATAACCGGCTACCCCCGCCGAACTGAAATAATTTTCGTATACAAGCCCTAAGCCGCAGCCGGAGGCTGCACCGCCAGGCCTCGGACGTTGAACACCTGCAAGGTAATACTGCCCACGGGGAAAAATCGTCCCGTCTGGCTCCATGTGGCCAAATCGCCACCCTGCTCATTTTTTTGCTTTTTAATAGAATCATCCCGTGTGCAGAATTGTTCTCATGAAAAATATCCTGCTCATTCCTTTCACCCTTCTCGCCACTGCCAGTCTCTCCCTAGCTGATCACCATGAGGGGGAGTTCAGTGAACCCACTATCGACCTCGGCTGTGTGGTCAGCAATATCGATGCTTCGGTCAAATTCTACACCGAGGCCATTGGCTTCAAGGTCGCCGGCGGCTTCAAGGTTCCGGCTGACTTTGCAGAGAAGTCCGGGCTCACTGCAGGCAAGGCACTCGACATCAAGGTGCTCACCCTCGGTGGAGCAAGCGGTGAGGAAGCCACCAAGCTTAAACTCATGCAAGTCAAGGGATCCGGGGGCAAAGCCGATCAGGCCCATATCGACAGCACGCTTGGCTTCAGCTACATCACGATCATGATCAAGAGTACCGATGCGGCCCTGAAGCGCCTCAAGAAAGCGGGTGTAAAGCCAATCGCCAAGGGACCGGCAACCCTTCCCAAGAACCTCAATCCCGCAATTGCCCTGACTATTGTGCGCGATCCGGACGGCAATTTTGTCGAGCTTGTCGGGCCGAAACCCACTAAGTAACTGCCTTGCAGTAGATGGTTCATGCTGTCCTTGAGGTGACCTTCAGTCCGCCGTCTTGGGCTTATTGATTAGCGATCTTGCTTCATGGCACGAATCGTGAAACGATTCGTGCCATGAAGCTCCATATCCTTATTCCATCGCTGCTGGCACTTGCGTTAATGGAATTCTGACCGCAAGCCCTGAGGAAACAGCCCACTCAATCATTAAGCAATCAGGCGTCCGGGGAGGCAAACTAACGACTACCCTGCAGAACCTCATCACCGAGCCAGCGCACAAAGAGCGTATTGCCAATCTCAAGGAACAGTTGCGCAGGCATTTGCACAACTCCAATGACCCGCAGTTGGTTAAATTCACCAGGCAGGACTGAAACATCTCAACCTGTGTTAACGTATACAAAGTATGGCTCTTTTACGCACACTCTGTATCATTTTCCTACTAGCAGGACACAGCCTGGCACAAGGATCCAAGAGCAAGCCACAAAAACTCGTTGATGCTACTCGTACCAAAATCGGTGTCACTCTTGTCTACGATCCCTCCTATCAGGCCATCAAATATCCCATGGGGGATGTTGCCCCGGATCGCGGTGTATGCTCTGACGTCGTGATCAGAGCCTTTCGCAAGGGACTCGGGATGGACCTGCAAGAGCTCGTGCACCTGGACATGCAGAACAACTTTTCCAAATATCCGGATAATTGGGGTCTGAAAAAAACCGATCGAAATATCGACCACCGCAGGGTTCCAAACCTTAAAACCTATTTCACCCGCAAAGGGTGGAAAGTTCCCGTCACCAAAAACAAGGACGATTACAAGCCCGGAGATCTGGTCATCTGCAGGGTTGCGGGACGCCTTCCACACATCATGATCGTCAGTGACAAGAAGTCGCCAAAAGGTGTTCCGCTTGTCATTCACAACATCGGCCGAGGTACTCGCGAGGAAGACACGCTGTTCACCTATCCCATCTACGGTCACTTCCGCATCAGGTAAACAAGCCTGGGAGCACCTTCTTCCTCCCGCATTAACCGCCCAATCGCCTGTTGATACCGCCTGGTTGTCTATTTCTGCCGTCAACCTTGCTTCATTGCATGAATCGTGAAACGATGCGTGCAATGAAATCTTGTAATCTTTTTCTGGCACTGCTCCTGTCGATGACCGCCGGCACCCTGTCAGCCAACTCCGGTCAAACGGCCCTCACGCTCATTGAACAGACAGGTGTCCGTGGCGGCTTCATTGTGCACCTCGGGTGTGGAGAGGGTAAACTGACGGCTGCCCTGAGGATCAACGACAGCTACCAGGTCCATGGCATTGACCGGGATCGCGCAAAGGTGAATTCGGCACGCAGGCATATTGATGGCCTGGGTATCTACGGAAGTGTATCCGCCGACTACCTGAATGACAATGCCCTCCCCTACTCCGACAACATGGTAAACCTGCTTGTCTGTGAAGATCCTAAAGCGCTGGGCATAGCTGCCGGCGAGATTCAAAGGGTATTGGTTCCCAATGGGGTTGCCTACATCAAGGATGGCAACAACGCATGGATCAAGACACAAAAGCCGCGCCCGGACAATATCGATGAGTGGACACACTTCCTGCACAGTGCCACCGGCAATGCCGTGGCAAAGGATGATGTCGTGGGGCCACCCAGGCACCTGCAGTGGATCGGCAATCCTCGCTGGTCTCGGCATCACGACCGCATGGCCAGCACCAGCGCCATGGTCTCGGCAAATGGCCGAATTTTCTACATCATGGACGAGGGTTCCCGTATATCGATCCAGTTGCCTGCAAAATGGCAATTGATCGCCCGCGACGCATTCAACGGCACCATACTCTGGAAAAGGACTATCCCGAACTGGCAGAGCCACCTGTGGCCATTGAAAAGCGGCCCGACAAACCTGGCACGGCGCCTTGTCGCCAAGGATGACAGGGTGTTTGTTACGCTCGGCTTCAATGCCCCCACAGTGGCGCTTGACGCCGCTACCGGTAAAACCCTGACAACCTTCGCTGACAGTGAAGGCACCGAGGAGCTCATTCATACCAAGGGGAGCGTTTACCTGCTGGTTAACAAGGGCGATATGGAAACCGCCAGGTTCGCACCAAAATTAAACGTTGGTGACCAGGCGCGTGTCGACAAGGAATTCCACTGGAACAAGCAACCCCGAAAAATCATGGCCTTTGATGCCAAGAGCGGCGAGCGACTCTGGCAGAAGGAGAGCAAGGTGGCGCCGCTCACTCTCTCGGGTGATGAGCGCAACATCTACTTTTTTGACGGCGAGAAAGTGGTCAGCCTCGGTCAAACCAGCGGTAATGTCCTTTGGGAATCCAAGCCGTTGGGAATGAAATCTTACGTTGCCCAGAACTTCGGGCCCAAGCTTGTCGCCTACGGCGAGGTTGTCATGTTTGCAGGCGGTGACCGACTTGTGAGCGCACTTGACCGTAAAACCGGTAGGGAAATCTGGTCAGAAGAACATGCCCGCGGTGGCTACAAGTCACCCGAGGACCTGCTCGTCTCAGGAGGACTCCTGTGGTCGGCACCCACCACCAGTGGCAGGGACTCAGGGGTTTTCACTGGTCGCGACCCGCTGACCGGCGAGGTAAAAAACCAGTTCGCCCCGGAAGTTGACACCTATTGGTTCCATCACCGCTGCTACATTGCCAAGGCTACCGACAAGTATCTCCTCCCATCACGCACCGGTATCGAGTTTGTTAACCCAAAGGAAAAAAACTGGGAAATTCACCATTGGGTCCGCGGCGGATGCCTTTACGGCAGCATGCCGTGCAACGGCCTGCTCTACTCACCGCCCCACAATTGCGCATGCTACCCGGAAGCCAAGATGTATGGCCTCAACGCCCTGGCTCCCGCCTCTATCACCCGCAACCTGCCGGCAACCATCCTTCCTGAAGGACGGCTGGAAAAAGGACCGGCATACAACGCGCAGATCAATGTGAAAGCCCGTGCAGCCAGTGCCGGGGACTGGCCGACCTACCGCGGCAACAATGCCAGAAGCGGTAAAAGTAACTCCATTGTCCCGCCGCGACTTAAACCTGCCTGGAAAATAAAACTCGGCGGCCGCCTCAGTGCCCTGAGTATTGCCGGAGGAAGGGTGTTTGTCGCCCGTATTGATGCCCACAGCCTCCACGCCCTTGACCAAGAAAGCGGCAAGCCGCTCTGGCAATACACCACCGGTGGCCGCATCGACTCGCCACCGACCATTGCCGGCGGTCGAGCGATCTTCGGTTCCGCTGACGGCTGGGTCTACTGCCTGCGGGCTAGTGACGGAGTGTTAATCTGGCGCTTCCGGGCAGCACCGCGTGACACGCGACTGATGGCAATGGAGCAACTCGAGTCTGTCTGGCCGGTGCATGGCACGATCCTGGTGGAGAAAGGTATCGCGTATTTTGTCGCCGGTCGTTCCTACTTCCTGGACGGCGGATTGCGTTTCTTTAAACTCGATGTCAAGTCAGGTGAAAAACTTGCCGAGGTCGTTCTCAATGACCGTAACCCGGAAACCGGCAAGGATTTGCAGGATCAACTGCAAACCCTGCAGATGCCGGTAGGCCTTCCTGATATCCTCTCCGTTAAGGATGATCACCTGTATATGCGCTCCCAACAATTTGACCGCAACGGCAAACGGATATTCCTCGGGCCTCACTCCGGCGATGCCGCCAAACAGGGCTCGGTTCAACGCGGTGCCGAGGCCCACCTGTTCTCGCCTACCGGTTTTCTCGACGGGTCCTGGTTTCACCGCAGCTACTGGGTCTATGGGCGCAGTTTCGCAGGCGGCCACAACGGTTACCACCAGGCAGGTAAATTCGCACCCTCAGGAAGAATCCTGGTTTTTGACGAGGACAACATCTTTGGATTCGGGCGCAAGCCTGAATACTACCGGTGGACAACCACCCTGGAACACCAGCTTTTCAGTGCGCCTAAGAAAGCACCTCCGATTCCGAAAACACCCGTAAAACGCGGAATCGGCACCACTGCAATCGATTATGCAATTACCCCGAGCCTCAACCCGGCACAGAGCGCCCTGAGTATTCAGGCCTGGATCAATCCGAACAAGCCGACCGGGGTCGTCGTGGCACACGGTGGGCCTCAGAACGGCTACGCAATCTACTTGAACAAGGGAAAACTGCACTTTGCCGTGCGGGCCAATAATGGGCTGACCCAGGCGGTCTCCCCAATGCGAACACCTCCCAAGAAATGGTCGCATGTCGCCGGGGTTCTCGGCAAGAAAGGCGAGATGCTCCTTTACCTCAATGGTGAACAGATCGCTAAAGCAACCTCAGAATCCCTGATTACCGCCAATCCCATACAGGGGCTCCAGATTGGTGCCGACGCACTAAGCGCAGTCGCCGAATACACCGCCCCCTTAGGCTTTACCGGTTCTATCGATGAGGTGCGGATCTTCCACCGGGCACTTTCCGCTGAAGAAATCAAAAGCCATGCAGCCAACCCCGGGGGAGTGCCTGAGGACCGCAGCGGGATCGTTCTGGACTGCTCCTTTGACCGGGGACACGGACGTGACTTTTCCGGTCAAAACAACCATGGCAAGGTCGAGGGTGCACAGCCTGCCAAGGGTAAGGCCGGCAACGCGATGCGCTTTACCGGAAAACCCGCCAAGAGCAAGGGAATTGGCGGCTATCACGTGGTTCATGAATGGACCAAGGAAACACCACTCTTCGTGCGCTCCATGCTGCTTAGTGGCGATGCCCTGTTCATCGCCGGTCCCCCCGATATCATGGACGAGGAGGAAACCTTCAAGCGCTTGACCGAACGGGACCCCGAGGTGCACAAGATACTGGCCTCACAGGATGCGGCCCTTGAAGGCAAACAGGGCGGTATCCTCCGGGTGGTAAACAAGAATGACGGTGCGCAGCTGACCGAATACAAGATCGGTGCCCTGCCTGTGTGGGACAGCCTTGCGGCAAGTGCAAACAGCCTCTACTGGGCCACCGAGACCGGAGAAGTCGTCAGCTACTCAGCATCCGGCCGCTGAAATCCGGTGAATCTGGCGGGTTCAGCTGCCGCGGGGAACCCGCCCGCCAAAGTCCCGGCAATTTCTAGCGACGAACAAAATCAATTGCCCTGAGAATAACCTTCTCCTGTCCCGGGGTTGATTCAAAGTGCGGGCTGATTGCCAGTATCTTCCCTTTTCCGAAATCTGAGGCAACGACTGCCGGTGCCCCGACCATGGTTCCCTTCTGCGCCTCGTAAATGCCGTTTTCAGTACGGAAAAAGGCAAGCGGCCGGTAGGCCGGTACCGAGGGTGCATTCCCCGGGGAAAGTATTGGCCCGTTATGGTAACGAATTGAGTGAAGCCCCTCAAGGCCAAGTATTGCCACTCCCTCGCCGGAAACCTCCACATCCACGTCCGTCGGCTTGCCCCGATACCACATGGATTTGCGCCCCTTACCTTTTACCTCCACCATCTTGTTGAACACAGAAGCATTCATCAGGTGCAGGGACCATTTGTAATGGGATGAGCAGAGGTAAGCGCCCGCGCAAATACCAACCACCCCTCCTCCCCCGCTCACAAAATGCCGCACGATCTGCCGTCCCTCTGATCCTATCGCCTGCCCCTGCTTGCTGCCTGATCCTCCCGGGAACACCATGACCTCAAATTGCCGCAGGACCCTGCTCTTCATGTCCTGTGGACCCACATGGCAGGCAAAAAAACGGCTTTCCTCACCGATCACCTTTAACACCTTCCCTTCATTTGCCCCTGCGGCGTCAAAAACCGCAACACGAGTCAATCCCGGCCGGGCTGCAGGGCATAGAATATCGCTGCAGTCCCGGTCAATTATTCCCAAGCGCTGGAATGCCGTGGAAACCATGATCCGGTGTTGCCGGGTTCGCAATGACACCGGTTGATCCCTGAAAGTGGTTTCAAGGATGAAGCTTTTTGCTCCCAGCAACCGGTGGCAGGCCCTGGCAAGGCTGCCATTGGCAGGGCCTGACTTTGCCAGCAGGGAAAAATGCCTCAGTGGTTCAATGCCGGCATTGACCGCATCCAGCATGGCACGGCCAAAAGAAGCCTCGCCAGGAAAGGTAATGATGCTTGAGCCCACAGATTTCGGATTGATGCGGTGAACATCAAAGCCCTCGTGCAAGTCAAAGACCCAGTCCGGTTGAGCCTTGCTGACAAAATCCCAGATCGCCTGGCAAAGCGGCGTAATCGCTTCCGTTGCCTTTTGCCGCGGAAAGTTACGGTTCAAATCCCTTTTTTGCCTGTCGTTACGATATTCAGGTGCCCAGCGCAGGTTAGCTGCAAGGCCAAGCCGGTTGACCTGGGGCAATACTAGAAGTTTACCACGGACTATCGGCCAGTGCCTGATCTGCTCTGCCGCACGAAATCCAGCAGGTTCATTACCGTGTATCCCGCCAACCAGGAGAACCGTCGGCCCGGGCTTGCCGCTCTCGATGACCCACCAAGGAGTTTCCCAGGAGGTTCCCCGGCCAAGCTCTCCGCGGCTGACCTCGGGAGCCGCAGTTAAAGCGCCCGGCAAAGCTGTTGCCAAGGCCAAGGCCGTAAGCCAACGCATCAATCTCTGCGCGAACTGCTTTACCGTGTTGCTGTAGGGGCAATACCCTACCGTGCAACAGAAGCCGGGGCGCCGCGGCTCTGATCCTCGCCTCCGGTGCCGCCTGCCGGAAACACTATTCCATGCCATCAATGATCGCATTGAAGGTCTCGCTGGGGCGCATCGCCGCATTGGCCTGTTCATCGATGGGCCGGTAATAACCCCCAATATCCACCGGCTGGCACTGCACGCTGTTGAGTTCATCAACGATCTTCTCCTCATTGGCACCAAGGGTCTCGGCAAGCAGCGTGAATTGCTCCTTAAGCCCGGGATCATCATCCTGCCGGGCAAGTGCCTGTGCCCAGTATAGGGCAAGATAGAAATGACTGCCGCGGTTATCCAGTTCGCCGGCCTTGCGTGAGGGGGACTTATTGTTGAGCAATAAATTGGTAGTTGCCTCATCAAGTGTCCTTGATAACAAACCGGCTCCCTCATTTTGATAACGTTGAGCCAGATGCTCAAGGGAAACGGCCAACGCCAGGAACTCGCCCAGCGAATCCCAGCGCAGGTGATTCTCACCCTCAAACTGTTGCACGTGCTTGGGAGCTGAACCCCCAGCGCCGGTCTCAAACAAACCACCCCCGTCCATCAGCGGAACAATCGAGAGCATTTTCGCACTGGTTCCAACCTCAAGGATGGGAAAAAGGTCAGTGAGGTAGTCGCGCAGGACATTACCCGTCGCCGAAATCGTATCCTCTCCATTGCTCATCCTCTCCAGGGAAAACAGGGTTGCCTCAGCAGGAGCCATGATACGGATATCCAGCCCTTCCGTGTCATGACCGGGCAGATACTCGCCAATCTTTTTGATCAGCTCTGCATCATGCGCCCTGTTCTCATCGAGCCAGAAAACGGTCGGGCTCCCGGTCGCCCGGGCACGGCTTACCGCAAGCTTGATCCAGTCACGAACCGGCGCGTCCTTGACCTGGCACATCCGCCAGATGTCACCTTCCTCCACCTCGTGTTCAAGGAGTATTGAACCTGTCGCATCAACAACGCGAATCCGGCCCTCACCGGGACTTTCAAAAGTCTTGTCATGGGAACCGTATTCCTGTGCTTTCTGGGCCATCAGTCCCACATTCGGAATGGTTCCCATGGTTGTTGGATCAAATGCCCCGTGCTCCTTGCAGAAATTAATCGTCGTGCGGTATACCTCGGAATAACTGCTGTCCGGAATGACCGCCAAGGTGTCCTGCGGATTTCCCCCGGAATTCCACATCTGCCCGGAAGTGCGGATCATGGCAGGCATCGACGCATCAATGATCACGTCGCTTGGCACGTGCAGGTTGGTAATACCCTTGTCGGAATTCACCATGGCAAGAGCAGGCCCATTCTCCAGGCAGGCCTGCAGGTCATTGAGAATCCCGGCTCTTTCCTGTTCCGGAAGTTCCTCGATCTTCGCCAGCAAATCGCCGATGCCGTTATTAAAGTCGACATTCAGTCCCGCCAGCAGGGAGCCATGCTTGCCGATAAGATCCCCGAGGAATACCTTCACGCAATGGCCGAAGATGATCGGGTCGGAAACCTTCATCATAGTTGCCTTCATGTGCAGTGAAAACAGCACACCCTCCTCCTTTGCGCGCCTTACCTGCTCGGTGAGGAATGTAACCAGGGCATTCCTACGCATCACCGTGGCATCAATAACCTCGCCGGCCAGCAATGGCGCAACATCCCTCAACAGGGTCACGGAACCTTCCTGGTCGACGAACTCAATCTTGAATGTGCCCTCCTGATCGAGGGTGATGGATGCTTCATTGTGGCGGAAATCCCCTTCGGACATCGATGCCACGTCGGTCTGGGAATCCTTTGACCAGGTTCCCATCGGGTGCGGGTTGCGCCTTGCATATTCCTTGACCGCCTTCGGTGCACGACGATCGGAATTGCCCTCGCGCAAAACCGGGTTCACGGCACTTCCCTTGACCTTGTCATAACGCTCCTTGATCCCAAGTTGCTCATCGGTTTGCGCTTCCTCAGGATAGCTCGGCAAACGATAGGACTGTTCCTGTAATTCCGAGATCGCGGCCTGCATTTGCGGTGTCGAAGCACTGATATTGGGTAGCTTGATGATGTTTGCTTCGTCCGTCTTGGCAAGCCGGCCGAGTTCGGCAAGCGCATCCTCGACACGCTGTTCACTGTCCAATGCATCGGGAAAGCTGGCAATGATCCGGCCGGCAAGGGAAATATCACGCGTCTCGACATTGATACCGGAGGATCTGGTAAAGGCCTCGATCACCGGCAGCAGGGAACGCGTGGCCAGCGCAGGGGCCTCATCGGTTATGGTATAGATTATGGTAGGACTCTTGGGCATAATAGGTAATTCTAGCTAGAGGGGATCTTGCTGTCGCTGGGGAACAAAAAAAAATCCGGGAGAAGGGATTTAAGCGAGAAGCGGCACAAGGTCAAAAGGCAATCGAGTGCCTCGGCTGGACATGTCCTTCTTCTTTCCGCAGTTTTAGCCCGCCTGATGAATATGAACGTCCTGCTGCGGATAGGGAATACTGATGCCTTCCCGGTCAAATTCCGCCTTTACTTGCTGAATCACATCCCAGTGAACCTGCCAGTAATCACCGGTATTGACCCAGGGCCGGCAAATGAAGTTGACCGAGGAATCGGCAAGCTCGTGAAGTTGAATCACCGGCTCCGGCTCCTCAAGCACCAACTCATGCCGCGAAACGATACGCTCCAGGATCGCCTTGGCCTTGTCGGTATCGTCCTCATAGCCAATACCAAAGATCATATCCACCCGGCGGGTGTCGCTTGCCGAGGCATTGGTAATCACCTGGCCCCATACATTCCTGTTGGGCACCAGCACCACTTTATTGTCAAAGGTCCTGATCGTGGTACTGACCAGGCTGACGCTGTCAATCTTGCCGGTTACACCTCCAACCTCAACACTATCACCAACATCAAACGGCCTGTAGATCAGCAACATTACCCCCGAGGCAAAATTTCCGAGCGTATCCTGCAGGGCAAAGCCAATAATGAAAGAAGCACCACCTATCACTGCAAGCAGTGCCCCGACATTTACGCCCACTGTTCCCAGGGCAACCAGAAGGCCAATGCACATCACCGCCCGGAAGGACATTGTCACCACGAACTGTTCCAGAAGCTCAGAGAACCGGTCACTGAGTTCGGCCGCCCGTCCAACCACCCGGCGGACAAAGCGGGCAATGATCCAGAAAATGAAAATAATGCCCAAGAATTTAAGTGCCTGTATACCCCACTTTATCCCCCCCTCCTTGGCGCTTAGCCAGCCGGTGAAGGCGTCCCAGCTGGCGCCCGCATCGGTAACGTCCACCTGGGGCCCAGCAACTGCATTGACGTATGCCAGAAACTCGGTAACATCGCCTCCCTTGGTCTCCAGCTCCGCAATGACCATCTTAAAACGCGTGATTACCGCGGCCTTTCCCTCCCTGAGCTGCACCAGTTTTTTAGAAGAGCCCGCACCGGCCTCGATCGTTAATTGCGAAATATGCGTCACTTTAGCCTTCACGATGTCCAGCCAGGCTTTCGCCTCGAGCGCCAACTCATCCTTGGTCAGTGGTTGCAACAACAACTTGAGGTTCTTCTCCTGGATATCCTCACGGGCTCCATGAGGTATGGCCACGGCAGGCTGCTCACTGCCCGTGCCGGGGGCTTCAGCCTTCGTCTCATCCTCCTGGGCGGAAGATAAACCGGGCAACACACATAAAAAAGCCATTACGGGCAGGAGTAATCGAAAGTTCATTATCTGGGTAGGTTTGGTGGATCAGCTGGGTAGCACCCACACTATGGCCATGTAAAGCTCCGGGTCAAAACAAGCCATACCGATCCGCAACGCTGCGCCGACAACCTGCCTCAGGGGAAAATCCTACAGACAGAAGAGATGTGGAGCATTACCTGAAACCGCCTTAATTAGGCCCACATCACAAAATATGCTATATTACGCAATGAATATCCCCACGATTGCCCGCTGCATGTTGGCAATTCTTCTAGCAACCGCTACCTCCTCAGCCGTCACCCTTTTCCAGGTTGATGATTTCAGTAACGGCACTGCCGGCTGGATCGAAGGAAACCCGTCACCCAACCCGCCGATTACCACCGGCACCGGCAACGATAACACTCCATTTCTGCGCAATGACTCATCGGGAGGGGGTGGTCCTGGTAGCAGGATGGCAATGTACAACGACTTGCAGTGGACGGGCAATTACATCGAGTCAGGCATCAGCGCCATACGTCTTGAGGCCGGCACTTTTGGACCTGACACTATCAATCTTCGCCTTGCCTTTAATGGTGCAGGCGGCTGGTTTACAACCGCCGCAGTGCCCCTGATCAACAATGATCCGCTCGACCCTCAATGGCGCTCGGTGGTTTTCAGTATCCTGCCCGGCGACCTCACGCATGTCTCACAGGGCAACGGTATATTTTCCGATACCATGGGCAATGTCACGCGCATGGAGATTTATTCCGGAGGTAACTCACTTAGCGCCGGCAGCCTGATTCGTGGTCAAGCCATAAACTCCTCACTGCTACTTGACCAGATCCAGGCCATTCCCGAACCTTCCGCCATTGGCCTTTTGGTGATTACCGCCCTCGCCGCCCTTACACGTCGCAAACGCAGGGTCTGAAACCCTTATGCCGGGGGATCATCCCCGGGGCATGCCCAACCCAAAAGGGTCATCCGGATCAATGATGATTTCACACTGGCCGTTTACCCATGCCCTGCCGGTAACGAAGGGAATGACACGATTATCCTCAAGGGGTTCAATACGCCCATGGAAAACGGTCCCCAGGATACCGCTCTGCCGCCAGGTGGCACCTGCCTTGAGCTTGCCTGAAGCATACAGGCAGGCAAGTTTTGCACTGGTGCCGGTGCCGCACGGGGAACGATCATACTGCCCGCCGGGACACATGACAAAATTGCGCGCATCACTGTTCGCATCGGGTGGTCGGCCGAATACCTCAACATGATCTATCCGGCTGCCCTCCTCGCCAGTAATGCCCGCCACTTCAAGCGCATTCATGACGGCAAGGGTAAACTCTGACAAACCGGATATATTCTCAGGGGATAATTCCGGACCAAATCCCTCAACGAGATAGAACCAATTGCCGCCCCAGGCGATGTCTCCCCTTACCTCTCCCCAACCGGGAACATCCACCGCAACAGCCTCCCGATACCGGTAACTGGGCACATTGGCGACAGTGACCGATCCCTCAGGGCTCAATGTGGCGGTCACGATACCAACCGGTGTCTCAATACGATGTTCGCCCGCGGTGATCCTACCCGTGAATTCCAGGGTCTTGACCAGGCCCATTGTCCCGTGCAGGCAACTGTTGAGCAGCCCGGCATTATTGAAGAATATGACCCCGCAAATACACTCCTTTAGATCGGAATCGCACAACAAAGCCCCCACCATCGCCTCAAATCCCCGGGGTTCACCAAGCAAAGCCGGGCACAGGAAATCAGCCTGGTCGATAAAACCCGGCAGGCGCTGCTTGATGCTGCCACCACCGAGATCCGGGGCACCGTCAACGACGACACGGGTTGGCTCCCCTTCAGTATGAGAATCGATAACGTTGATACGACGTGTCTTGGAGGGCATTCATTTAAGCCTAGCTCAAAACCGGGCAGGTGTCAGTTTAGCGATATCTATATCCGGCAAATCCCCGCCCAGGATCCGTGCCATCAGGTAACCGGTTACCGGGGCAAGGCTGAGGCCCATCATGGCGTGACCTGTTGCTATCAGGACATTGCCTGCTCCCGGGCCTGCCGGCCCAATGTATGGCAACCCGTCCGGCGCACACGGTCGTAATCCGGCCCAGCGCTCCACTCCATCAAAATGCCGCTCATTAAACTTCGGGAAACATCGTGAAACCGACTTGCAGATGCCCTGGATGCGGCGCTCGTTCACCGCGAAGTCCCGGTCGCCAATCTCCATTGTCCCGGCAAACCTGAGGGCACCGCCAATAGGCGTAACCGCGACGCGTGCCTCCGCCAAAATAGAGCATATCCGCGGCAACTGCACCGGTTCACTCAGTGTCATTGAGTAACCCTTACCCGCGGCCATCGGCAAACTCAGTCCCAGTTCACTCGCCAGGAGAGGCGACCATGCCCCACCTGCTATGACTACCTGTTCGGCTTCGATCTCCACACTGCGGCCGATACCTGCCGATACACGCACTGCCTTGACCCTGCCCGCTTCCCTGACAAATCCTTCAGCTTCGGCTTCATAAATAAATTCCCCGCCCATGTTCATGATACTCGCACGTAAGCCGGACAAGAATGCATCAGGGTCCAGGTGACAATCCTCCTTAAACCAGACCCCTCCCGCAACTGCCATCTCAATACCGGGATCAACCTCGGTAAGCCTGCGGGCACTGCAAACCTCAACGTCCATGCCAAGCCCTGCCGCCGTTTCGGCAAGGGATGCCTCACTTTCAAGGGTCTGCTGTTTTTCGCAGAGCATCAACAAACCCCGCTTGGCGAGTCCATAATCAAACTCGGAGGACAGCTCCACAAACAACTCGCGACTCCTCAGGTTGAGCTCGCAGAGCAACGCCCGGCAGGCATCAACGTGAGCCCTGTTGGCATGCCGCCAGAACAAGTATGCCCAGCGAATAAGGGCAGGACGCAGGCTGAAAGAAAACGGGCTCTCGGGATTGAGCATCCAGCGCAAACCCAGCGCAATCATTCCCGGTGCTGCCAGTGGCACGAAATGGCTTGGCACCACCATCCCTGCATTTTTTGCCGAGCAATTATCCCCTCCCTCAGGCTCACGCTCAAGGACCGTTACCTGCTTGCCCGATCGCAATGCATAATAGGCAACACACAGGCCGATGACACCGCCACCAACTACGACGACGTGATGCCCGGCAGCATTGTTATCCATGGCATTTCTTCCCATAACGTAATACACATACATCCCAGCCCGCATCCATGAATGCTGCAACCAAAGAATTTAAAGATCTAATAGTGGCCGCCAATGACAAACTGGCCGTAATTAAGCCGATCAGATTACTGAAATGAAAATCCTGCTGCAAATCATCCTTGTTGCCACACTGGTAAGCTCAACCACACAGGCCAAGGAAAAGCCGAACATCCTCTTCATCGCAATCGATGACCAGAATGACTGGATCGGCTGCCTCGGCGGCCACCCGCAAATCAAGACTCCTAATATCGACAGGCTTGCCGCACGCGGCACAGTTTTCCTCAACGCCCATTGCCAGTCACCGCTGTGCAACCCCTCGCGCACCAGCCTGATGACCGGACTGAGGCCGACCACTACCGGCATCTACGGGCTCGCCCCGTGGTTTCGCGATGTTCCAGAATTAAAGGATCTCGTCACCCTGCCCCAATACCTTCAATCACACGGCTACAGGACCCTTTCCACCGGAAAGATCTATCACGGAAGATACGGCAGGCACCCGAAAAGAGACAGGGAGTTCGACTCCATTGGCCCTGGCGCCACCGGTGCCCCCTTCCCAAAAGAAAGACTGGTCAAGAACACACCTCAACCCCACAAGCTGGTTGACTGGGGAACTTTCCCGCACAGGGACCAGGACAAGGGAGATTACAAGATCGCCAGCTGGGCGGTTGAGCAACTCAATGCCAAGCCCGAGGGACCTTTTTTCCTCTCCGTGGGATTTTTCCTGCCCCACGTTCCCTGCTTCGCCACCCAGAAATGGTTTGATCTCTATCCCGAGGAAACCCTCAAGCTACCTGAAATAAAGCGCGATGACCGCAAGGACACGCCAAGGTTTTCCTGGTACCTGCACTGGAGCCTTCCGGAAGTGCGGCTGAAATTCCTCGAGCAAAACAAGGAGTGGAAAAACCTGACCCGCTCCTACCTTGCCTGCACGAGCTTTGTCGATGCCCAGGTCGGCCGGGTGCTTGAGGCACTTGAACGCAACGGCTTTGCCGACAATACCATCGTCGTGCTTTGGTCCGATCACGGCTGGCATATTGGTGAGAAGGAAATCACCGGCAAGAACACCCTGTGGGATGACGGCACGCGTGTTCCGCTGATCTTTGCAGGCCCCGGAATCGGCATAGGACGCTGCAGTCAACCCGCTGAACTACTCGATATCTACCCTACCCTCAACGAGCTCTGCCGACTTCCGGTAAAGCAGGGACTTGAGGGGATCAGCCTGATACCACAACTCAAAAACGCAGAAGCCAAACGCCAGCGCCCGGCAATCACCTGCCACAACCACGACAACAACGGGGTGCGCTCCGAAAAGTGGCGTTACATCCGCTATGCCGACGGCAGCGAGGAACTCTACAACATGGAAAAAGATCCTAATGAGTGGACCAACCTGGCCGGCAGTGCCCAACACCAATCAATCATTGCCGAACACCGCAGGTGGATACCAAAGGATAACCGCAAGCCAGCCCCTGGAAGCCGAGCCCGTATCCTCACTTTCGACGAAAAAACCGGAGCGGTTACCTGGGAGGGGAAGCCGGTAAAGCCCAGCGACCCGGTTCCGGAAATCTAGGACCCCCTTGCCGGCAAGCGATAGAGAACCTTTATCCAAAAGCGGAATGCTCTCCCTGTTACCTGTCCGGCCCTCCTTCCTGCTATTGTGTCTGGTCGCCTCCGGTGCAATGCTCAACGCCCGCCCAAACATCGTGCTGCTCGTTGCCGATGACCTGGGATACGCCGAACTGGGCTGCCAGGGAAACACGGACATACCCACACCGCACATCGATTCAATTGCAGAAAGTGGCGCACGCTTTACCGATGCCTATGTCACCGCGCCCTTCTGCAGTGCATCCAGGGCAGGTTTCATCACCGGGCGCTATCAAACACGGTTCGGATACGAATTCAACCCAACCGGGGCGCATAACGAGGATCCTGATGCCGGCCTTCCGGTGGGCGAACGCACACTCGGTGATCAACTGACCAATGCGGGCTACACGACAGCCCTCATCGGCAAGTGGCACCTCGGTGGCACGGCCCGCTATCACCCTCAAAGGCGCGGCTTTGACACCTTTTACGGCTTCCTCCACGAGGGCCACTACTTTGTTCCTCCTCCTTACCGCGGGGTCACTACCATGCTGCGGCGGCTCACCCTGCCCAACGGCATGTCAAAAGGGCGATGGATCTCAAAGGACGGGAGCACCATCTATACCGCGCACATGGGAAACAATGAGCCTGATTATGACGCAAACAACCCCATACTCCGCTCTGGACAACCCGTGGAGGAAACCCAATACCTGACCGATGCACTGACCCGGGAAGCAGTGAACTTCATTGATGATCATAAGGATCGCCCCTTCTTCCTTTACCTTTCCTATAATGCCGTGCACAGCCCGCTGCAGGGTGCCGATAGATATATGGAAAAATTCGCGCATATCGGGGACGTCCACCGGCGCATTTTCGCCGCCATGCTGGCAAACCTCGATGACTCCATTGGAACAGTGCTGAAAAAAATCAAGGACACCGGCCTGCACGACAACACTCTCATTGTGTTCTTCTCCGACAACGGGGGACCGACCCGCGAACTGACATCCAGTAATGCCCCGCTTCGCGGCGAAAAAGGGCAGATCTATGAAGGCGGGTTACGCATACCCTTCCTGATGAGCTGGCCCGGGATTATTCCCGCATCGATGATTTATAGTAAGCCGGTCAGCACTCTCGACCTGTTTCCCACCGCCTGTGCAGCCGCCGGGACAAAACCTCCCAAAAAGAAATATGACGGTGTTAACCTCCTGCCGTTTCTCACCGGGAAATCAGATGAAGATCCACACCGTCATCTGTTCTGGCGCATCGGTGATCGTCACGCCCTGCGCAAAGGAGACTGGAAGGTTCTGCGCCAGCGCAACATGCCCTGGAGCCTCTATAACCTGGAGAATGACAT
>Ga0315316_10001283_pt1 | contig 17426 bp, 22 predicted proteins | sample M160m3416metaG_FD_203702 | JGI IMG/M metagenome (GOLD analysis project Ga0315316, IMG submission 203702) | Ammonia-oxidizing marine archaeal communities from Monterey Bay, California, United States - M1 60m 3416 | ecosystem: Environmental > Aquatic > Marine > Intertidal zone | place: USA... | reverse complement strand
TTTAATTACTTGCTTAGGATCATCTCCTGCTTTTAGCATCAGAGTAGGATTTGTAGTAACTCCGTCGATCAATCCTGTCTCAAATGCAGATGCAATAAGGTCTGGGTCAGAACAGTCCAGAAAGATTTTCATGACTCTCCTGTATAGGTTATAGTATATATTAGCACATAAAAAAGAGGGGTCAAACCCCTCTTAGTATATCAACACATTAGAATGTGATTAGGCAGCGACTAATTTCTTAGCAACTTTGACACCACGATACATTAGATCGAAGTTTCTCTGTTGTGCTGCTGCTTGTACCGCTTCACGGTACTCGTCAGAGTCGTACTTGACTCCACGATAAGTGACTTGTGTCATTTGATTTACCTTAGGTAGGGTGGATTAGACCCCGTTCCTTCAGTCTTCTTTTGCGTCCCAATTACATCCTGGTTCAGTACTTTCTTTAACTACCTCAATGATTTCAGCTTTATGCTGTCCTGCACTTTGGTCGGTGATACCAGAGAGAACATCTCTAGCACTCGCACAAGTTAAAAGAGTAGCGATTAGGATTTCCATGGGATGAACGATTCCGTTCCGAGTCGGCTTACTTGCGTCCCTTCTGGGATGAACGTATTGTCATGATAGCATGACATAGTTATTTAGTCAAGTAACTGAGTAAAATGTGTACTTAAGGAAGAGTTCTTCACCCTCTTTGATTGGTTTAATAGTTCTCATATGATATATCTTACCCCACTCCTCCTCTTCAAATACTTTAACGCAGTTAGGATCTTCACTATGATTAACGAAACCACCTAAAGGAGTTCTCATAATCTCTTCATCCACTACAACATGAGATATACCAAGATAAACATCATCTGGTATATCCTGTGTAGCAAATAGTCCTTGACCTGCGGTAGGACTATCTTTCACATGTAAACAATTAGGTAGTGCTTTGTACATTAGAAACTAGAGTCATCATTACCTTGTCTTTGTGCCCACATTTGACGTTCCATCTCCCACATTGCTTCTGCTGTGCCTGGAGGTAGTTCTTCCTGTCCTGCCTTGTCTAGTAACCGATCATATTCATCAGCACTATCGATGATTGCCTTCTGTAAGTCTTCCAATTTCCACTCTGGATCAGAGGGAGAATCCTGCAAAGGAGTCTGATTTGACATCTTGTTTGATTCCTCCAACGACATAACTTTCAATCTCCGTTTCTTGTGGTGCATTTTGCTGACCCTTAGAATTGAGCCAATGCTCAGTCCAAGGTAATGGATTGTTTCTAAGGGGTTGATCGTATATAGGTTTGATACCTATTGCTTTCATTCTCCTGTTAGCAATCCACTCAACGTAATTGTGTAGTAATCTTTCATTCAATCCTATCATACTCCCTTCTTTAAACAAATAATTTGCCCATGCTTTCTCTTCATCGACACACTTCTTAAACATTTGTATAACAGTTTCTTGTTCTTCTTCTGCAATCTCTTGCATCTCTGGATCATCTTTACCTTCAGTCCAGTTCTTTAATATCTGTTGTGTTAATACTAGGTGTTGCGATTCATCTCTCGCAATGAGTGATAAGATCTTTGCTGATCCTTCCATGAGTTTGTTCTCACCAAATGCAAAGGAGCAAGCAAAACTTACATAAAATCTAATGCCTTCTAGTATGTTAACATTAGCGACTGCTTTATACAAATACTTTTTAAGATCTCGTCTTGTCCATTCTGAATTAGGATGAGATCGCATATCATCCTTCCAAGCATTACTCTGATCATATTCATGTGCATAATTTATGAAGTCATCATAAGATTTTGTAACACTCTCTGCTCTTGAAAGAATATTATCATCAGTTAAAATGGTATCAAATAATTCTGAAGGATTTGAGTATACATTCTTAATGATGTATGTGTATGATCTACTATGAATCATCTCCATGAACTGCCACACTTGCATACATGCTTCTAGTTCTGGTAAAGAACAGTAAGGTATGAATGCCATACCAGGTGCTCTACCCTGTACACTATCCAACATGATCTGATACTTCAGATTAGATGTGAAGATATGCCTCTGTTGGTCTGTAAGTTGTGCATAGTCAGCACGGTCTTTCTGGAGTGATACCTCTTCAGGTCTCCAGAAGTAACCTAGTTGTTGCTGTGTCAGTCGATCAAATGTCGGGAACCTATATGAATCATAACGTTGAACACTCAGGGGTGCTCCAAAAAACATGAATTGCTTAGTAGTGTCAACGACATTCCTATTAAAGACTGTCATACCACTTACCTCTTTAGACTGCACAGCTGTCACAAACTTCCTCCTCAGTAGTTAATAGTTCATTGATAAGTTTATCAACATCCACATCATCACCATCTTTCTTGGCATCGTATGTGTTCTGATAGTAGGATGTCTTCCAACCATACTTGTAGGTTGTTAATAAATCCTTTGCCATCTCTGACACAGGTACTTCATTGTCTGGATAATTCTCTGGATTGTATGACCAGTTACCACTGATCGCTTGATCAAAGAACTTCTGCATTACTGCTACGACATTGATGTACCCTTTATTATCTGGCATGTCCCAAAGAAGCGTATAGTTATTCTTTAAGGATCCATAAGACGGAACCACCTGTTTAAGAGGCCCTTTCTTTGATTTCTTAATGGACAAGTAGTCTCTAGGAGGTTCGATTCCATTTGTTGCGTTTGACACAACGGAACTGCTCTCCGAAGGCATTTGTGCCGACAGTGTTGAGTTCCTAAGACCGTACTCCATGATCCTGCCACGTAAAAATTCCCAGTCACATGATAGGTCATTAGGTACAATCTCATCAACGTCCTTCTTGTATGTATCAATAGGAAGAATACCATCTGCATACTTTGTTTTACCAAAGTAACCGCATGGTCCTTTCTCCATTGAAAGACGATTAGATGCAGTCAATAGAGCATACTGGAATCTCTCTGTCATTGAATGAACTAAATCCCATGCCTCTTGTGAGTCATACTTAACACCATTCTTAGCTAAGAAGTGTGCCAAACCAATATAACCTACCCCAAGTGACCTACGGTTCTTTGTAGATTGTTCTGCTGCCTTTACAGGATACTGCTGATAATCTATCAGTGCATCCAATCCTCTTACTGCTAACTCACACAACTCATCCAACTCTTCAATCTTATTAATCTTACCTATGTTAATAGCAGAAAGAATACACAATGCAATCTCACCATCACCATCAATATGATTGATAGGTGTTGTAGGTAGAGTAATCTCTTGACAAAGGTTACTCATGCTAACCTTATCTTTAAATGAACTGTGACTATTACAATGGTCAATGTTCATCAAGTATATACGACCTGTCTCTGCCCTCTCCTTTAAGAGATCGAGTATAAGTTCTTGTGCTCCAATGGTTTTTCTAGGGATTGATTCGTCGGACTCGTATTTAAGATAGAGTTCGTCAAAGGAATCGCTACCAAAAGCGTCATACAACCCAGGGACATCATGAGGACTGAATAAAGTAATAGTACCGTTTTGGATAAATCGCTCATAGAATAATTTACTTAACTGGATGCTGTAGTCGAGTTTTCTGACTCGGTTGTCTTCGGTTCCTTTGTTGTTTTTGAGGACGAGGATGTCTTCGATTTCCTGATGCCAGATAGGAAAGTGGACAGTAGCTGACCCTCCTCTGATGCCGTTTTGAGTACAGCATCTGACAGTTGACTCAAGTTTTTTAAGGAAGGGGACCACACCTGTGTGTTGAACTTCTCCACCCCTGATTTTACTGTTGATGCCCCTGATGCGACCTGCGTTGATACCAATACCTGCCCTCTGAGCGACATATTTGCCAATAGCCATATCGCCACTAAAGATACTATCGAGGGTGTCATCAAGATCAACCAGAACACAACTTGCAAATTGACGAATGGGGGTTCTAACTCCCGCCATGATGGGGGTTGGGATGTTGATTTTGTGTTTGCTGATTGCGTCATAATACTTTTTGATGTACTCCAGTCTATAAAATTTGTCGTCATCTTGGAAGAGTGTAACTGCAATCATCATGTACATGAACTGTGGTGTCTCAAACACCTCACCAGTACTTCTATCTTGCACCAAATACTTATCGGTTACTTGACGAATACCTGCATAGGTAAACAGAAAATCTCTGTCATGATCTATGTATCCGTTTAAATTTTCCCACTCTTCATCTGTAAACTTCCTAAGAACTTCACTATCATACACACCCCTATTGACACAAGTCTCCACATGATCTTTAAGGGCGGGATGCTTATCAGGATGTCCATTATACACAGACTTCCTCAAACCAAACAAGAGAAGTCTAGCAGCAACAAACTGATAGTTAGGATTCTCTAGAGTGATTAGATCGTTAGCAGAACGAATAAGGATCTCTTGAATATCCTTAGTCTCAATTCCATCAAAGAACTGGAGACCACTGTTGATCTCTACTGCTGATTCAGAAACTCCTGCGAGTCCTTCGCAAGCATGTTCAACCATCTTATGAACTTTTTCAAGTTGTAGAGTGGTGGTCTCACCATCTCTCTTAACAACTTTGATTTCTGTACTAGGTGTCATACTTTCTTCCACTCTGTAAATTTAATTTGTGCCTCTAGGTTTTGGTATGTGTTTAATTCTACCAAAGATTGAACGTCATGTCCAGCCATTACCATGTCATTAATGTCCTTTTGTTGTATATCATTTGGCCAGATCACTACCTTTTCTCCTCTATCGATTGACTTGGATATTCTGTTGACGATTTCTCTGTTACGAGGTTCGTTATCATAAACCCAAATATAATCGCTCCAATTATACGACCTAGGATCAACGTCAGACCCAGCCATCGCAATGGAATTATCCAAGAAGGTCGAATCAAACGGTCCTTCAGTGATGTAGATTGGTTTTGTTTCATCAATGCTATCTAATCCGAAGATCTTAGGTCTGTTCTCATCTAACATCACCGTGATATATCTCATCTTATCATGTGGGTTTAAAGATCTTCCTTGAAAACCAAACCATTTTTTCTCTGCATCAACAAAAGGAATAATAATTCTTGAGTGGTCCTTTTTGATGCCAGAGAAAGTAGGTTTCTGTGTGTTAACCCATGTACAGAACTGGTCTGTAAAATAGAATAAGGACGGATTTAATTTCCGTCCTACGATGTACTTATATGCTTGATGTTCTATATTTAGATCAGAAACTTTTGTAAGTTCTCCTTGTTTTTTAAATACAGGTTTTTTAAATTTTGGTTTAGGAACATATGATCCTTTACCTGTAGTCCCACTCTTATATCTCTCCATGATATACTCATCATGAAGATCTGGTGCCTGATCTTTTAAGAAGTTTGGCAACGTCCTACCAACTCCACAGTTATGGCATTTGTATACCATATCTGCTTTCAGACGAAAAAAATACCCCCTTGCTTTGTTCCTATGTTTCTGTGAATCACCACAGTAGGGGCAACGGAAGTTGTATAAGTTTGCTTTCTTCTTAGTAAACCTATCAAGTCTACTGGAGAGAAGCATTACGTAATGTTCATCAACAAATTCAGACAATACGATGGACGTTTACTACATCCATAGTAACAGGTGGAGGTGAGTCTGTCAAGTTTCTTATGACCGCTTGTCCGATTGGACTAACGATGAAAGATATAATACTAAGACCACCAAAAATAGTCCACATTTTCTTTTCCATGACTCTAAGGCGGTCATCAACCTTACGGATATCTCTTTCACAACCTTTCTTTATCTCCTCTGCTCTACGATTTACTTCACGATGAACTGACTCAACCTTCTCAAACAATACAGCATCTATTCTATCTTGCTTATCTAACTTCTCATTATGCACAGCAAGAAGTTCCCCCATCTTGGTGGAGTTGTCAGATAGTTTGTCGACTACCTTCTCTAACCTTTCCAATATTGCTGCATTTATTTCGGACATTACTTATCTACAGTTGCCTGTGCTCCATCTGCCCTTTGCTTCTTCATAAGAGATGCAGTTTTCTTTTGCAACTCCATTCTAATTTGCTTAATCTTATCACCTGACTTCTTCTTCTCAAGACCAATCTGCTGACGAGTCATCTGCTGTTTCATTGCTTGATCAGCATTCTCTTTAACATTTCTTAAATGATTTTGTCTTTTATCCATAAAGAACTTACCAGCATCACCAGGTAAAATTCTTTCAATAGTAATATCTCCACGGTATCTGTAATTAATAAGCAAACGTAACTTCTGTCTTAGTTCTGCTGGATTACTAGCATATACTACAGTAGATCCTATTTCTGGAAGAGAAACTTTATATTGAAATAGATGTGACTTAGGTGCAAGTTTGTTTACTGCAGTCACACTCTCCTTTACCTTTTTCTTACCGTCAGATAACTTATTACCAGGAGCAACTAACCCCTTCAACTCTTTACGCTTTGCTCTCATACGCAATACAGGATCGAATCCAGCATTAGGACCAGTCGCAGTAGCACTGCCACTAAATCCTCCTGTACCTGCTGTCATCATTTCTTCGTTCATTAGAGTTTCTCCAGTTCTTCTTCTAAGTCAGGATCCACCTCTAAAGATGGCATCATTCCTATAGGATATTTATTCAAATAAAGCAGTAGAGTTTTTATTAGACTCCAATACTCCCTCTCCATCTTAAAAAAGAGTAAGGGTGTTGCTGCTTCACCAAAAACATTATAAAGTATGATTAAATGATTGATAATAAGATGAGTTCTTAAAGAACCTCCTCGCACATAACGCTTCAAGAGTCTTTTCAGATACTTGAAGCGTTTCATATCTTCATCAAAATCCTCCCTCGTCATAGAGGAAGGATTCTCATAATGCTTAATGGCGAACAGAATGTAATTGGATTCATTCAGTTCGTCAATTAACATGTATTATTTTATTCTGAAACTGTTAGGGTAACTGCTGTCTGACCACTGAGTACCAGTGATGCTGCTGTTGAACCGTCTGCTGTGTCAGTAATTGTACCACTGTTAAGTGTTACATTTGCTCCACCCAGTGTCAATACGTCATCTTCAGCAACAGTTTGTGATGCTACTGTGAAACGCTTCCTGTTTGCAGTTGAACCAGTTGCAGTATAGGTAAGAGTGTGAGGTCCACGACCACTACCTGTACCTTGGTTACCGTTAGCGATTACAACTTGAGGTGATCCAGCAACTGTTACCTTCTCATCCCATGTAACTTCAGCAGTAATTGTCCTGCTACCAGCTGCAATAGAAGATTGTACAATACGAATCTTAGTTACAGTAGGTGCAGCAAGAGTTGTCGATAAACCACCAATGCAAGCAAGAACTTCTGGTTGTGCGTTAGCATTATCACTACCACTTGAGGCAGTACCAGGTGCTACAACCCATCCTGCTGTACTAGCATAGACTGTTGCTTTATTGTAGTCTGAATCCTCGTTCTCTGGCAGCCATTTGGGCTTGTTCGTAGCCCCAGCTGCGGTCTTTCCCCATAATGGCATGGTAATTACTCCGAAAAAATCTTCTGTATGAGTATTTATAAAGTTAACTTTCTAGCAGTGCCTTCTGAAGTGCAACTACAAGTTCGTCATCTACTTTATTTCCTGTCTTAGCTGCTGCTTTCTTCAGCAACTTAATAAGAAAGTCTTTAATTACAGAGTCAAGATCCTCAGGAATATTATCAACTGCCTTATTAATAATGCTGATCGCAATGGGCATTAAAAAATTGATCATAATTTTGTACCGAATAGGTACTCTATATAGCACCTTTATGTACCTAGTCCTTTACCTTTCTTATAGTTACTCTCTCCACCATACCTTGCCATAGTGTCAGTGTATGATTGGGCAGATTTAAATCCTGCCTTCTTTGCTTTAGCAGCGTATGCTTTCTTATCGTCTGCTCTCTTCTTATACTTTCCAGTACCTTCAGTAGACTTAGCACCCTTAACCTTTTTCTTTTGCTGAGTTCTTCCAGCAATAGAACCCTTACCATGCTCCTTTTCTATCTTTGCTATCACTGCTTGCATAACAGGAGATGGTTTTTTAGTACCACCCTTGTCATATCCCTTCTCTTTCTTAAGACGAGTTGCTTCTTGGAAATTATTAAAGGTCAAGATCGAATTTTCAGTGCTCTCTTCTGTGCTTTCTTCTGAAACTTCTTCTTGACTGTCATAGGATTCCAAGTGCGGGTTTTTCATTTGCGGACCTTTCATAAGTTCCTTTCTCGCCTTCTCGTTATTTTTCAGGCGTTTCTTAAAGTCGGTCTCTAAGTATGTATCATCTTTCTTCTTTGCTTCTGATACTGAATTGCAATTACAATCATCTCCACACTTGTCATGAGATTCGTGAGTATCACATTCACAATCACAAGAAGATTTCTCCATCACATCCTTAAGATTAGGATTGATCTTGACTTTAGTTTTTTTCTCTTGAAGTTGTTTAAAGCTTATCATTTTCCTTCTCCTTTTCAAGAATAACGTTCTCTATTTCTTCAATAGAAAAGAGATCAGACTCATAAAGATGAGCAATTTCGTCATAGGATTCTCCCATACGAGTAGCAAGTTTGTTTGATCCTTTTGATACTGCACGAGCAGTCTTGCCAACTGCTTTCTTTAGACCACGCTTAATTGCACCACCAATTCTCCTCAGTAAACCTGGACCTTTCTTTTTCTCCCCACCACCATCACTTCCACCACTATCAGGTCTACTAGTAGTAGTGCTTGCATTATCACTAGTAGTAGTACGAGACTTTGCTACTTCTTTCTGCTTTTCTTTAGCAGCAGAGAACTCACCAGCAACTTTACCAGCAGTCTGTACTGCTTTCTTTCCTACTGCCTTAACACCTTTCTTAACTAGAGAACCTGCCTTCTTAGCAGCAGACTTAAGTCTCTCCATACGAGAAGGAGATTTTTTCTTAGATAGTAATCTCTTACGTGCCTCTGCTCCTGCGTCTCTTTCAGGTGCTTTCTTCTTAGGTGCTTGCACAGCAACATTAGGCATTGCAGAATGCTTTGATGGTGCTTCTGTTAATACTTCAGTCTCTTCCAAGTGCTCACAAATTTCAATAAGATCTTGATCGTCTTCTGCTATCTCATGAATAGACTCTATCATTAAATCGACGAGTTCTTCATCAGACATTGCATCAATCTCTTCTCCTAGTTGAGCAATTTCTTCAAACTCTTCCATGGAAAAAGCAAATGCTTCCTTAATCTTTTTTCCCTCTGTTGTTTCAACCTCTTCCTTTTGATTTTTCTTCTTCTCTTCCTTCTCCCTCTTGGAGATCTTACCATCAGTGTCAGATTTCTCATACCACTTACCATCACCGTCATCATCTTGCCAACGGTCTTTATCCTTTTTACTCTTCTCCAATATTTCCCGATACGCATCGGTCATGTCTGGTAGAGGTGATCTATTGGTGTCTAACATTTTATGATGAAGTCTTGTCCCTTTTATTTAGCTTGCGAATGAATTCACCTGGAGTTAATTTTCTAACATAATCGTCAAGTTGATCTGTACCAACCTCACCAGCAGGTTTCCAATTAAAATACTTAATATCATTTACTTCTACTAAGTCTTTCAACCAAGAACGATAGATACCATCACGCTCATCGATAGAGATGACATAATTGCTACCACGACTAACAACTTTAGAAACTATCCCTGTGTTATCATTCTCTACAAGAGTTCCTACAGGATATAATCCTTTGTCATAATATGCTTCACGCAAACCCCTTGGATCTAATTTAGGTGCGATCTCATACAAATAATACGATGCTTCAGCAAAATCGTCACCAAATTCTTCTACTTGCATTGCTTGACGTAAAGTCATATACAACTTTTCCGTACCATCTTTACCTAAACCTTTCGTCATTCCTTTCTTAAAGGATTCAAAATCATCTTCTGCTGCTGCCTTACGAAGTTTAGATGCAGACATACCCTCCACACCTTCACCATCAGGATCTCTTGCTCCCGCAGAAACTACATTAATCTCATCAAATGTGTATATATCTCCGTTATATTTCTGTGCAAGACTATTAAACTCACTAACTCTATCACCACCAACTACTAAATTCACTGAACTATATCCTTCACCATCAAGAGTAGTAAGAACATCAAAGATAGTTCTCATCTCTTCATTGTTTTGAATAGCATTAGCATGATCAGGATATGCTTGCTTCATAAATCCAATTTTAGTTCCTGCATCAAGAGGATTCTTCTTAGGATCTTCAGATCTAGACGGATATATTCTATACTCTCCTCCAGTAGACTTTGCCTGTTGAGACACCTTGTTTAAAAGTTTCTCATGTCCAACAGTAGGTGGATTAAATCTTCCAAATGTAACAGATATGCTACCTTGATCGACCTGACCCTCGCCAGCTCCCGTTTCCTCTCCTCCATTTTGTTGCGTCCCAGTTGCTGCTTGTTGGGCAGAAACCTTTATTAGTTTACCATCCTTAGACAAGTGAGTAACGTTGCCATTTAAATCGGCATACTTACCATACCCTACATGCTTAAGTTTTAATTTCTCTGCTTCTTTAGAAGCGAAGGATCTTTCGGCTTCAGTTAGGAAAGCACTAAACTTTTTCATTCTGCCAGTTCTTACTAAGGTTAAAGTTTGCTCTACTAAAGGTCAACCTATCTACAATTTTGTATGGATTGTTTGAAACTGTCACGAACCCCTCATGCTGAGAAGATTCTCCATCGATGTAACATTCAACATTTCCATTTACAAAAATCGCATCGAGTAGACGCTGTTTCAGTTGGAAGATTTTATGCCATACCCTAAAGGTATTTACATTTACTTCTCCTTTATATTTAGCATCTAATGTATCGTACATTTCCTGAGGATGCGGAAGTATACCTTGTCGTACAAATGAATTGATATGTTTTGCTATTTCGGTGCGGGATTGTGGAATCTTTGCAACTATAAGTGTAGGTAGTATCTTTGCTAAGTGTCTCCATCCTAAAGGTGGTTCTACTACAGCATTATTAGTATCAACAAAGTAACAATCTTTAGTAGATTCAAGACTAACTCCAATCTTTGCTTCAGCATTAGGACTAACCTCAGTGTATTCTGTATGAGGTGCTAGAATTATTTTTTGAATGATGGTGGAAGGAAAACTATATTGAATAGTATTAGGACAATAAACATTGCCCCCACCGACACCGATCCAATCAGCTTGGATAATACGATTGATACGAGGAAGGTGATCAAGAGCCAACCGAAGAATGTCTGCGACAGTTCCTTTATGATTCTGATCAATGTCCTCATGAGTATAATTGATTTTAATTTTACGTTTGTTGAAGACGGACTTAGTGCCAACAAAGAACTTACCATTCTCAGGGTTAGTTCCAAACACTATAGCAGGAGCACCGTCCCATTTAACAGACAGTCTAGTAACTGTCACAAGTTCCTTGATAGCATCTATAGCAACCCTACGTCCTTGAAGAATCGAATCTTCTGGATGTTCTAGGTGCTTGTTTGGCATAGGATCTCTGTCTTATACCCATATTATAACAGGGATCTCAAGGAATTACTATATCCTGTGTGCCAGTTATTTTAGTGAACACACTTGCCCTTAAGCACCTCCTTGAACTGTTTGGACATAGTACCAAAGAACTGAGGTTGACTTCCGAATCCACCCTTATATCTTAGTTCCATATTCATGATAGTTATTCTACCTTTTCTTAAGTCAAAGTAAATCTTAGCAGCACCTTGTTCATCCTCAGATTCAGTTTCTTTATTTGTAACTATGAAAGCATAAGAACTTTTATCATCATCTAGATGTGATAATCCTTTCAATACACAATCAATATCGTATGCATGTGCTGCATATTTTTCTATCTTACCCTTTTCTTCATACAATTTCTTACCCTTTGTTCCTGATCCCAATCCAGTAACAAGAGCAAATCCAAATTTCATATCACCAAGTTTCTTTTCCTTCATCAACTTAGGTAAGTCTGTCTTTAAAGTTAAATTGATTAAATTCTTTGCAAACATATCTGCATTAGCATTCATTATCTTAAGGAACTTAGCGTACAGAGGATTATTCTGTTTACCCAACTGTTCATTAACCCAATTTCTCATAGTATCTGTTCTAGATCTTAGTTCACTTCGACCTAATTTACTATCACCATAGAAATCCCATCCTGGTTCCTTTGCTTTACCCCACATCGATTCTTCTTCGGTATCATTAGGATTATAAATCTCAGGCATTTTCATACTACCTTTAGTATCAATATAGATCCTTTCAAATCCTTCATCATTTCTACGTTTCTTAGTTGGTTTGAATAAACTAGCATCACTTCTTCCAGAAGTATCAAGGTTTATAAGTTTTAACTTAGCTGCCTCTCTAACTAATCCAGCAAAATATTTTTCACGTTCTTTCTCTAATTCCTTTTTCATAGTATCAAACTCTTTACCAACCATAATAGTATCAAAAGCCTTGTTGATCATGGTAGGATCTGGATCATCAGGTTTTGGTTTCTTCTTCAACGAAACTCCATAGAATCCTTTTCGCATTCCATAGGGTTGTACTATAAGGTCGGATGAATTATAAGCCTGAAATCCTTTATGTGAAATAGCAAGGTGCTTAACTTTCTCTGGCCACACGTTTCCTGTCATGAACACTCTATGTGCTACAGGATTTTGTACTTTATGTGTATTTTTTATCCAATTCTGTATTGCAATAGCAGCAGAGATACCCCTTGCCATGTCTACGACATTATTTGGATTAGCTAAAGGGTTCTCAAAAAATTTTAAAAACTGAGTTCTATTCTCAGCAAACACAACCTCTTTACTAGCAGCAACTTTTGATGCATCTACAAAGAACATTAGCATTTCAGCCACAGATCTTTGTGCTTTTTCTAAATGAGGTTTCGCAAAGCAACACGCTGCTGCTGTAAATACTTCACTTGGTTCTAATGCCATTAGTCCACGCAGGTCTCCACGGACTATTTATTCTCCTTACCAAGCCCAAGACACCCAAGTATATCTTGTGCCAGAAGTAACAGGTTTTACTTCATGTGCCCAAGGAAAAGCAGACGGGAACACTAAGGTGTCTCCCGTCTTTAATTTTGGTGTATATTCTTCACCATCAAGATAGAATACTAAATCTCCTCCTTCGTATTCTTCATTAAGAATTCCAATTATACTGAGAACTGGAATGCCTTTTTGATTTCCATCAAAACAACTGTATATGTGATCGTGATGTTTCTCCATAAATTCACCTTCATCATAACGATTAAATCTGGGTGAACTTCCTGCATTGATATTAAATTCTCTTTGTAATGAGTAGGTGGTTACACAATCTCTTGCCCAACCTGTAAGTCTATCATACATGGATTGTTCATAACATTCTGCTGCTCCACAATTTTGATACTGCATAAAATCACCAGATTCATCTGTCCACTCTCCTTTTTGCCATTGTAAAGAGTTTATATCTTTCTCTGATAGAATAGGTTCTTTTGGTTTGTATATGTCAATATAGTTTTGCAGAAGATTCATAGATCATCTACAGATCTGTACCTATCATTAAGTCCTTCTTCGACTTGCTCTAATAATGGTACCACATGTATGAGGTTATCAATGTTAGACATCATGTCTGCAATATGTTTTGCGATGTATGGTTTTTCAGTACGTGCTGCAAATGATAATGCATTACGTAAACTTTGTTGTGCCTCTAATAGAGACGATTCTACTTGTTGTGATAGTGCCATAATTAATTCCAGTGTCGGATTACTCCGCTAATAATAAAACAGTTAGTGACGAGATAAGAAATGAAAATAAAAGTACGTACCAGAACAACGTAGTTGTCGTAGCGTCTAGTCTTTTCGTCAGAGAATGAACCCAGTGCATACTTCCATATCCTCCATATTTTAATGAGGGTCATAGGCATAAACCATACCTACGATGATTGCTACTATTAGTAAGATAGCAATAGATCCAAAAATTAAATGCATTATACGTCACCTTCTTGTCTGTTTTCTGAGTAATGAACGTCAAACTCTCCACCAGGATATCTTGCCTTTAACTTCTCTACATTCATCTCAATAACTTCATCGATTGTAGTATCAAGTGACATACATGCTTGAGCAACATACCACATGACATCTCCTAGTTCTCTCTTCATATGAAATCTATTATCTTCAGTATATGGTTTACCTTGGAACACTATTTTCTTTACTACCTCAGTAAACTCTCCTGACTCTGCACTCATACCAAGTGCAGCAGTTATCAAACGATTAATAGGGATTCCATCATCACCCTTTTGTATCTCAAAGCATCTAGAATTAAATGCAATATAATCATTTGATTCTTTAGATGTTACTGCATCAACGAAGTCCAAATAGGCATCCGTGTTTACTCGCTTAGTCATACTTTAGATCTTGAAATGTTTTCTTTGGTGTGAACTTTTTTACTAAGTCAGTCTCAGGTTGACCAGCATCAACTAGATCTTTCTGAGCTTCCTCTATATCATACAACCTCATCTTGGATCTGTCAATACCTATACAGAATCTCTTGAATGTATTTGTATCATTATATCTATTCTTCAATTGCTTGACCATAATCTGATTCATCTCCTCCAACTCTTCTGTAGAAATAAGGGCAAACATAAGGTCAGCAGTAGCAGGGAGTCCAAAAGATTCAGAGGTGTCAGTAAGGTCGACATCACTACTACCAAACCCGCTACGAGTAGTTTGAGTGGCAGATATAATCGGAACGTTCGCCTCAACTGCGAGACCCCTAAGTTCCTCTGCGATTGCTTTAACATAAGTGTAACTGTTAACAATGGATCCTTTGTACCTTTGTGAAGCACAGATATTTAAATAATCTACAAATATAACATCAGGTCGAATAGATCTCTTAAGAGCAAGATCATTAAGAAGAGATTTAAAATGTCCAACGTGTGCAGAAGCAGTAGGATATTCTTTAATAATTAATTTACCTTGTGTCTTCTTAGAAAGATTTGCAATCTTCTTTTCAAACATTACTTTCGGTAGATCCGAGAGTTTTTGGATGGGGACGTTGAGAAGATTCGAGTCAATGCGTTCAGCGATTTTCTCCTCCGCCATTTCCAACGTGATGTAAAGGACATTCTTCCCTTGAAGAAGGGCAGAGGCAGCACAGTGACACATAAACAAAGACTTGCCCACACCAGTACCAGCAAGTGCGATATTAAGAGTTTTATTAGGAAGACCACCCTTCGTAATCTTATTGAAGAGAGATAGATCAAAAGGGATCTTATCTTCTTTGCGATGATAGAAATCATACCTTGCTTCTGCGTCTGAGACATAATCATGTCCTACGTGTTGATCGAATGATACTCCAAGTGCTTCAGATAAAATTTGTGGAATAGCACCCTTATCTTTCTTAGAATCTTGACCATCAGCAATCTTAACACTCTCCATAAGAGATAGGTAGATCGCACGTTCTTGACACCACTTCTCGGTAGCATCTAGTAACCAGTCATGGTCTGATATATCATCAGAAAGAACATTTAGAACTCCAATAACATCTTTAAATTGTTCTTCCGATAGATCAGTTCTTTCCTGACACTCAATTCCTAAAGCATTAAGAGAAGGTAATGAATCATACTGACTAACATATTCATGAATCTCTAAGAAAATAATCTTGTGTTCACGTGCAGTAAAGTATTCTGATTTAAGGAATGGCAATACCTTTCTGGTATACTTTTCACTGTATACCAGATTACTGAGAATAGTTACTTCTAGATTCATAGGTAGTGAAGATAAGATCCGAGAATGTATTTTGTACCTTTGGTAACTGGACGACCTGCATGGCGATACATCCAATTTGGAGGGAACATTAATATTCTAGCACACTTTGGAGTAATTGCATGATTAATTTTTGGGAAGTCTGTAGTTCCACCTTCCTCAACGTCATTCAAATATAAAAAACATACCAAAAATCTACGGGCAGAATTATGATCTCCAACATCAACATGATCTGCAAATGCATCATCAGAATTTTCACGATATCGTTTAATTCTATACTCCTCAAAAGCATATTTAACAGGAAAATCTGGACCTAAATCCACTTCATCTACGTACCGACTAACAGCTTCAATAAAATGAGATTGAACTTGTGCTTGATGACTCATCCATTCAACATCCCTTGCCGTATACCGTTCAGATATATTCATCTCAGTAAACGTAGGTCTTTGTGATCTATCGATATATGCGTGATGATCTTCCGAAGAGTTAAATGATTTTATAATATCATGACAGAGTTCTTTATCACAAATATCATCATAGACTTTTATATAATCTATAAGTCTTTCGCAAGGTTTGATTACATCTGATAAAGAAACCTCTAAAGGATTAACTTCCATAACGAAACTCCTGTGCAGCAATTTCATCAAGTGCTTGCATCACTTCAGCAGTAAAATATGTTTCTGGATCCTTAAGTATTTGTTTGGCATAAACTTTCTTACCGTTCATCTCATATCTACCTGCTACATTCTTCCATAGTCCACCCTTCTCACCCAATTCTAGCAATCCATAATACCTATCAAGACCTTTATCATAATACAAACGTGTTTCAATTTGAGAATTCTCTTTCGTTAGTCTTGATTTTTGGGTTTTACATTTGATAATATTTCCAACAACCTCAGTACCATCCTTTTCCTTCTTTTTTGATAGATATATAATTGTTGATGAAGCGTATTTGAGTCCACTTCCACCTCCCATTTCTTTCGTAGGCACATAAGAACCAATTACATCATATGTATGATTAGTAACGAGCATTGGGACATTTGCTTTACCTAACTTAAGAGTAAGAACACGGAACGCACCCTTAATAAGTTGACTCTTAGTCATATCACGTACCTGTTTATCTGCTGCAACGTCTGCAATCTCCTTCTCTGTAGAAAGCATACCTAGAGAATCTAAAACAAACATTAAGGGTTGACGCTTATCTTCTGGTTGTTCTACATAATTGTCTAAGATTCTACATGCTTGAGTTCGGAACTGTTCGATAGTTGCAACAGGAACTATCAACATACGATCAGATGCAATGCCACGATCTTCAATCATCTGCTTAGATATAGCAGACTCAGATTCAAAATAAATTACTCCAGCATCGGGATTGCTGTCAAGAAAATGCTGAACAATCCCAAGGCAAAAGAAAGTCTTGCCAGTAGAAGACTCACCAGCGATAGCAGTGATTTTATTTGAGGGAACTCCACCGTAGATTGAACCGCTAACTAAAGCATTGAAAATGTGACTACCAGTATCAATGAAATCAGCACTGTCTCCTGCTGAGACACCATCACTAACAAGTCCTGCATACTCATTACCAATCTCCTTTGCTACATCTGTTAGAAAACTCATTAATCTTTCTTAAATAATTTTGTAATGTAATTAGAACGTTTCATGGCACGTTCAAACCATTTTGCTTCGTCTTTGTCGAAGAACTCCTTCTCCTCTGGCATTCTACCAGCACTAAAG
>Ga0315316_10001281_pt1 | contig 17444 bp, 13 predicted proteins | sample M160m3416metaG_FD_203702 | JGI IMG/M metagenome (GOLD analysis project Ga0315316, IMG submission 203702) | Ammonia-oxidizing marine archaeal communities from Monterey Bay, California, United States - M1 60m 3416 | ecosystem: Environmental > Aquatic > Marine > Intertidal zone | place: USA... | reverse complement strand
TGGTAAATTCTATAGATTTCCATATGTCCTCTTTTACTTGATCTAAGGCAGTTAAATACAAAGTATCAATTCTATCTATATATTGGTTTTGAGAGTAGGCAAGTAACTCAGACAATAGAACATATATTCCATAGTATTTAACAGTGGACTTTGAATCGAAGGAATTGGTCTTAATTAATTCAGCTAGAGAGTTAGAGATTTGTTTTGTAATATCAAAAATAGCAAATGTTTTTGATAAATCGTCACCATCTACTCTAGATGTAAGAACTCTAATTTGCTCTCTTGTGACCTTAATACCTAAAGCATTTAATTTTTTCTTTAGATCAAATTCTAAATCATCTATCAAATCCTCTGATCTCTTAATAACTCTTTTTAGATCCTTCTTTTCTTCTTCTAAATCTTCTTTAGATTTCGAAAAGAAGCCTCTATCATCCTTATAAAAAAGTAACTCTTCATTAATTACTGAGACTCTTGAAGAAGCATCTTCAATTAGATATTTAGCTTTCTGGATTCTCTTTGAATAATTAACTACTTCGCCATCAAAAAGGATTGGCTCTATCTCAGCTAAAACATTATCAATTTTTATTCTGTAATCTTTTTTTGAACTAGAAACTAAAGTCCATGAAGAGGCTTCATTTTCAGACTTCTTTAGATTAACAACTTCATCTATTTTTAATCTGAGGGTGTCTATCTTATCTTGAACATCTACTTGATTATTTGTTGTCTTTTTATCAGTAGAATCTTTTTTTTCAATATCTTTCTCTAAAGCTTCAAGGGTTCTCAAAAATTGACTTTTAACTATTTTTATTTGGCTGCTAAGCTCCTTAACGCTATCCCAAAATCCTTCTTCATTTTCTTCTGAAAAGATAATTTCCGAAAATAAGAGAAAAAGAGAAAGAAAAAAGGGAAAAATTTTTCTAATCGTCACTACCTACCCAACCTTCAACTTTTTCTTGTATCTTTTTATAATCATCTTTAATGGCATAAGACTGTGGTTCTGTAAAACCAGCAACAAAAAGTACTATTTCTACCGTGGTACCAAAAATTCTTTTTGAGTAAGATGAAGAAGCAGCTGAGATCTTTTTCTTATTAAGCACTAAAGTTTGCTCATCCCCTTTAAAAAACCACCACCTTGTTACGGTTGCAGTTACAAGGATTTTATCTTCATATTCAACAAAGATTCCCTTCCTTTTAATTCCTGATAGAAATTCAAGAATTCTTGTAAAGAAATTTAATATCTTTATCAAAATATTTGTTCCTACAAGTCTTTGTTCAACTTCTGCTTTATATATTTCTTCTGGCATTTTTTTACTCCTTAATCCAATCTAACACATTATTCATATTAACCTCTATTCAAGTTATTACAACTAATTTACTGTGCCTCAGTCTGGTACACTCAATAAGTAACCTTTATCTATAGAGTTTCGCAGAGATGCGCAAAAAATGGTAGACGCCCTGTCACGGCGGAGGTCGCGAGTTCGAGTCTCGTCCGGTCCGCCATTTTTTTTAACCAGGATTAATTTACCCAATTTTTGGATAACTTATTCTTTTATAACAAATAATTAAAATTGTATTTACAATAGAGTTTTGGAGAGTAATTTTGAAGTGGTTTTATACGGAAGGGAAATTAACAGTTAGCTCAAAACAACAAGAAAGAAATTTCTTGCTAGATGATTTAATCCTTGAAACGGCACAGAGAAGTTCTCTCATTAAAACAGTTGTTATGGTATTTATTGTAGTTCTTGTATTTCTCTGTTTTTTACAATTTGTCATTACAAGCTTTCCTTCCGAACAGTCCGCATATTTTTATATAGGTTATATAGCGACTCCTATATTAATAGCATCTGCAGTATCTTTATTTATTTTCATACTCTTAAAGAATAAAAGAATACAGGCAAAGGCTCTTGGTAAGTTATTTAAGAATCCGTAATCATTAATAAAACGTTCTAGCCGACCCGCCGTCAACTTGAATTGCAAGCCCTGTCATGTAAGAGGCTCTTTCGGAAGCTAAAAAGGCAATTAATGCAGCAAGTTCTTTTGGTTCTCCTATTCTTAGCATCGGTATATTAGCAGCTGCATGAGATTCAATTTCTTCAATAGTCCTATCCGTTGCTTCTGATTGGGATTGGAATATATTAGTAATTCTTGCTGTTCTTGTGGAGCCTGGACACACGGAGTTAACCGTTACGCCTTTTGGTGCAACTTCATCAGATAAAGCTTTGGACCATCCAAGCACACCCATTCTTAAGCTGTTTGATAGAAATAGACCTGGTACCGGTGTTTTGACGGAGACCGATGAGATATTAATGATCCTTCCCCAATTTCTATTTTTCATGTCTGGGAGAACAAGTTTTGATAAACGAATTGATGACATCATGGTTAAATTAAAGGCTTTCAACCAGTCTTCATCATTTAGCGAGTCAAAATTACTAGGAGGGGGACCTCCGGCATTATTTATTAAAATATCAATGGGACCTAGTTCTGAATGAGCTTTGGCATAAAGATTCTCAATATCTTCTGGTTTATTAAGATCTGCGACAACGCTCACAATCTTGGTGTTCGTTAGATTTTCTATTTCTTTTTTTACACTGAGGAGTTTTTCTTCATTTCTGGAGCTAATAACTAAATTAACACCCTCAGAGGCTAGTTCCAATGCTGCAGCTTTACCCAGCCCTTGGCTGGAAGCACAAACAATTGCAGTTTTATTTTTGATTTGAAAGTCCATATTAATTTATTTATTTAGTAAGTATCATATACATACATTTTTGGGATAAATAGGAGTTTTTTTATGTTAAAGGGATTGATTAGGTTCACGTTTGTTATTATCACTCTTGTATCTACTTCTTTGTGGTCCGGTCCTTACGAAGCAGAGCAAGCTGGCATGTCACAGGAGCGTCTCGATAGGATAGCGCCTGCATTATCTAAATATGTCACCACAGGAAGGATTCCTGGGTTAATAACTGCAGTTGCCCGAAAGGGAAAAGTTGTGCACTTTGAAACACAAGGATTTGCAGACGTTGAGAATTCAATCCCTTTGAAAAGAGACTCCTTGTTTAGGATTTATTCTATGAGTAAGCCTATAACAGGAGTGGCTTTAATGATCTTAATAGAAGAGGGAAAGGTCAGACTTTCTGACCCTGTCTCTCTTTACATACCTGAATTCGCAACGACCGAAGTTCTTGTAGTGAATGAAGATGATTCTACGTCATTAGAAAAAATTAAGAGACCTATGACAATAAGAGATTTAGCCACTCACACTTCTGGAATTGCTTATAGCTTTACCGCCAATGAGCCGCTACAAAGAATTTATGAAGAGAACAAGCTCTCTCCTTACTTCTTCATTGATAACATTGAAACTTCCGCCAAAGATGGAACTATGGTCGTCTCTTCACAAAAAGCATTTGCTGATATTTGTTCTTTTTCTTCGGCGTTAGCTAGTAAAGCTCCATTGATGCATCAACCCGGAGAAAAATACACTTACTCCATGGGTATGGATGTTTTGGGTTGTGTTATCGAAAGAGCTTCTCAACAAACTTTTGACGTTTTTTTAAAGGAAAGAATCTTTACACCCCTTGGCATGAGCGATACTTTCTTTAATTTACCTAAGAATAAGGCTGATAGATTTACTAACTTGTACGTCTTCCCGGGTGGTATAGGCAGACTGATCCCAGGCATGGCAAACATTCTACCCAAGGATAAACTCATGCTTCTAATGGATGGTCGAACAACCAGTCCTTATTTAGATCCTGCTACGGTTTTTGACGGTGGGTCTGGCTTGGTTTCTTCAACCGAAGATTATTTAAGATTTGCTCAAATGTTGCTTAACGGTGGCAAGTTAGGCGATGCAAGGATTATTAGCAGAAAATCCGTTGAGTTGTTTTCACGTAATCACCTCAGTAAAGAAATAACGGGTGTTGAAGGCTTTCCAGAAGGAATGGGTTTTGGTATAACGGTAGGTGTTACAACTGACTCTGGCTTAAGAGGCCAACATGGTTCTGACGGCAGCTATTACTGGGGTGGTGCGGCATCTACTATTTTTTGGGTAGATCCTAAAGAAGAGCTTGTTGCTGTTGCAATGACTCAATTAATGGGTAGTCCGTGGCCTTTAAGAACTGAATTTACAACTTTGGTTTATCAAGCTATTGATGATTAATAACCTCAGACTATAACTAAAGTCTATTAATGAAATAGACTTCCGTTTCAAAGAGGATAGAGTTAACAAATGTTTAAAAATTTATATATTATTTTAGCTTCTTTCTTTAGTTTTATACTAATCTCAGCTGAAGAAGCTCTACCAATAATTGATTATGAATCAATTCATAACCCTCAGATTAGTACTACGGGAATGGTTGTTTCGCAACGTAAAATAGCCAGTCAAGTGGGGGCGGATATATTATCAAAAGGAGGAAATGCAGTTGATGCAGCAGTTGCTACTGGCCTAGCTTTGGCTGTTGTTTTACCTAGGGCAGGAAATTTAGGCGGCGGTGGATTCATGATGGTTTATCTAAAAGACCTCAATAAAACAGTTGCTATTGATTATAGAGAAAGAGCACCTGCAGCAGCTCATAGGGGCTTATTTCTTGACGAGGAAGGTAATTACGATAAAAGGAAGGCTCAATTTTCACTGCTATCAGCTGGAGTTCCCGGTTCTGTTGCTGGATTCCATATGGCATTAGAGAATTACGGTACGATGTCCTGGCAAGAAGTTATTGCTCCAGCAATTGAATTAGCAGAAAAAGGTTTTGCTGTCCCTCACGACTTAGCAAACACATTGGCCTTAAAAACCTACAGGAAAAGGTTAAGTTCTAATTCTGCAGCAGCAGCCTCTTTTTATAAAAAAGATGGAAGCTTGTACCAAGCTGGCGAGATCCTTGTTCAAAAAGATCTTGCTTGGACTTTGAAGCAATTAAGCCAATACGGTCCAGATGCATTTTACGAGGGAGCTATAGCAAAGAAGATTGTTAAAGAAATGGAAAGAAATGGTGGTTTGATCACTGCAGAAGACCTTAAGAATTACATCGTTGCTGAAAGACTTCCCGTTGAAGGCACTTATAAGGATTATAAGGTAGTGTCTATGCCCCCTAGCAGTTCAGGGGGAATTCACTTGATACAAATGTTGAACATGCTTGAAGATCATCCAATTAAGAGTTTAGGTTTCGGAAGTGCAGATAGTATTCATATTCTCGCTGAAGTTATGAAAAGAGCTTACGCGGACAGAAGTAAATATTTGGGAGACTCAGATTTCTATGATGTGCCAGCGGGTTTAGTTTCAAAAGGTTATGCAAAAGAGCTAAATAAAGATATTTCGATAAAAAAAAGAACGCCCTCCAGTCAAGTCTACTCTGGCAATCCCTTGCCTTATGAAAGCCCAGACACCACTCATTTTTCAGTTATGGATTCCTTTGGTAATGCGGTAGCTAACACTTATACTCTCAATTTTTCCTATGGTTCAGGCATCATGATTCCTGGAACGGGAATGTTAATGAACAATGAGATGGATGATTTCTCTTCAAAGCCTGGCACCCCGAATGGTTATGGCCTTTTAGGATCAGAAGCAAATGCGATAGAAGGTAACAAGCGTCCCTTGAGTTCCATGACACCTACTATCATTTTTAAAGAAGAAAAACCTTATTTGGTTTTCGGTTCCCCGGGCGGCAGTAGAATAATAACGACCGTTCTGCAAGTAGCTCTTAATGTCATGACTCATGACATGAACGTAGCTCAAGCTGTTAACAGTCCAAGAATTCACCATCAATGGCTTCCTGAAGTATTGATGATAGAAGAGGGCTTTGGCGCTGACACAAAAGCGCTTCTTAAAGATAGAGGTTACAGATTATATCCGTCAAGAACCATGGGCAGCGTTCAGGCTATCATGATGGAAGATGGCTATTTTTATGGTGCCGCCGACCCGAGAAGACCCAGTGCAGGAGCGGTAAGCCCTTAATTAATGAAGATTGTAATTTCTTATATTGGAATAGGGCTTTTAAGCCTTTTTGCAAATAATCTTTTCTCTCAAACAACTCTGGATTATAAAAATAGAATTCATCCTGAAATCTCTGATGAATTTATGGTCGTTAGTCAAAACCACCATGCCACAAAGATAGGTTACGAGATACTTGAACAGGGCGGAAATGCAGTAGATGCAGCTGTAGCTATGGGTTTTGCTTTGGCCGTGACCTTGCCTAGAGCAGGCAACTTGGGTGGCGGCGGATTTATGCTTATTTACGACGCCAAGACTAACAAAATAGCTAGTATTGATTACCGTTCGGCAGCCCCAAAATCAGCAACAAGTAAGATGTATTTAACTGACACAGGGGTTGTAAGATTTGGTCATCTTGTTAATGCTGTTCCTGGAACCGTGGCAGGTCTGATAAAAGCCCATAGAGATCATGGAAGTTTAAAACTTAATCAAGTTATGAGGCCTTCAATTAAATTAGCGCAAAACGGTATTAAGGTTTCACATGACTTAAATTTTGTTTTGAATTTCGGCAAACAATCGATGTTAGAGAATCCAGTTTCTAAAGAAAAATTTTACGATGAAGAAGACCCTCTTAAGGTTAATTCTTTATTCAAGCAACCAAATTTGGCTAAGACTTTAAAGCTTATTAGCAATAAAGGTGATGAGGCTTTTTATAAAGGTCAGATAGCAAAATGGATTTCTGAAGACTCTCTAAAAAATGGCGGTTTAATCACTATGGCAGATTTAGCTGCTTATGAAGCTAAAGAGAGACTGCCTATTGAGACAACTTACAGAGGTTTTAAAGTTGTTTCCATGCCTCCTGCTGCAAGCGGCGGGTTGGTTCTTTTACAAACACTCAATATTCTAGAAAATTTTGATATCAAATCTCTGGGGCACAATTCTGCAGCTGCTATACATTATTTATCTGAATCAATGATACGTGCTTTTGCTGATAGGGCTGAATATCATGGTGACCCTGATTTTTATAAAGTACCGGTAACAAATCTATTGAGTAAGGAGTATTCAAAAAAGAGCTCCCAATCGATCATAGAGGATTTAAAAACTCCCCCTGAATTAATTTTTGCAGGTGATTTTAAAAGGTCCGATGAAAGCCCTGATACAACTCATTTATCTGTTGTGGATGCAGATGGAAATGCAGTTTCTTTAACTTACACATTAGGCTCCTCTTTTGGATCAGGTGTAACGGTAAAAGAAGCTGGTTTCTTATTGAATAACCAAATGCGAAATTTCTCTCACTACTACGGCGATCAAGAGGCAGAATTTGGTACAAGTGAAGCTAATAGGCTTGAATCTGGTAAAAGAATGATTAGTACCCAGGCACCTACTATGGTTTTTGATCCAGAAGGGAACCTTCATATGATTTTGGGATCACCCGGCGGAGGAAGAATTCCTAACATTTTATCGCAAGTAATTTCAAATATTGTTGATCATGATTTGGGTTATGCGGAATCCGTTATGGCACCAAGAATTAATCAAAGAGTTGGAGGTGATTTAGAAGTTGAAAGAGGCATGAGCCCAGATACGTTAAATTTTTTAAAATCCTACGGTCATACAACAAAGCCAACAGACACTATGGGAAGTGTACAAGCCATCTTTATAAAAGATAAGTATGTCTACGGAGTAGCAGACACCAGAAGACCCGACGCCCTAGCGAAAGGTAAATAGTCTACAAAAGAAAGTAGGGCACGGATATAACTGCCACCAATGAAACTACAATTATTCCCAATACGTTTAATAAAAATCCAGCTTTAGCCATTTGAGGGACTTTGATCAAGCCTGATCCAAATACAATAGCGTTCGGTGGGGTTGCTACTGGCAGCATAAAAGCACAACTTGCAGCTAAAGCAACTGCGGCAGTAACCAGAATAGGATCAAATTCAGATTGAATTGCAAGGGCAGCAACGACAGGTAAGAATGTTGCAGTTGTTGCCATGTTTGAAGTTAGTTCCGTTAAGAAAATAATTAGTGTGACAACTAGAATGACAATTAAAACAATACTTATATCGCTAGGAATAAGGTTGCCAATCCATATTGCTAATCCTGTGCTTTGCACTGCATTGGCTAAGCTAAGACCTCCTCCAAATAGAACCAACAAACCCCAAGGTACGTTTTCTTGAGCGTCTTGCCATTCCAAAAGAGGTCCTTTCTTTTGTTCGTGCCCGCTTGGCAGTAAGAACAAAAGCAAAGCAGAAATCATAGCTATGCCTGCATCAGAGAGACCAGTTAATCCAGGTATGTCATCTATGACTGTCCGGAACATCCAAGCGAGTGCAGTTGCAACAAACACAAAAAAAACTTTAACCTCGGGGCCGTCAAAGCTTCCAAGCTCCTGTTTCATTGTTGCCAATAGGTCAGTGGTTTCTTGTGAAGTTTCAAATTTAACGGGGTATATAACTCTGGTAAGGATTAACCAACTTGAAGGTAGCATTACTGCACTCAAAGGAACACCCACTTTCATCCAGTCAACAAAGCTGATATCAAGTCTATAATTATCTGACATAAAAGCCGCCAACATTCCATTTGGACCCGTTCCAATTAACGTAGACATTCCACCAATAGTAGCTCCATATGCAATTCCAAGAAGGAGAGATAATTGAAAATTCTCTGTTTCTTCTTCGTTCAATCCTTTTACTGTTTCTTTTACTACGGTTATAACGGCCAAACCTATGGGTAATAACATAATGGTCGTAGCAGTATTCATTACCCACATGCTTATTAGGGCAGCAGTAACCATAAAACCTAGAACTAAAGATGCCCCATTTGAGCCCACATTTTCTAGTACAAACAAGGCAATCCTTTTATGTAAGTCCCACTTTTGAATGGCGGTAGCCAACAAGAATCCCCCAAAGAAGAGATATATAGTTTTATTGGCATAAGGATTAGCAGCTGATTGGATGTCAACTATTCCCAATACAGGGAAAGCTGCTAATGGAACTAAGGCCGTTACAGGAACAGGAACTGCTTCCGTTGCCCACCAAACTCCCATAAGTAAAAAAAGTGCCGCAGTTTTGTGCGCTTCATATGATAAAGATTCAGGAGTAGGAAAGAGCAGTACAACCAACGCAGAGATAATTCCTAGTATAAAACCTTTATTATTCTTAATGAAGTTCATTAATTAATTTTATAAAAAAAAGGGAGCAAAAGCTCCCTTTTAAATTTAAGGTTTTTTTATCTCATCCTTATAGTGAAATCAAGATAATAGTTTCTTCCATAGTCTTGATGAGCATCTGCGTAATATCCATAGTACCTATCGGCAGTAGGCGCTCTTTCATCTTTAAGATTTTTAACAGCAAATCTAATTCTTGCATCATGATCATTAAGTTCAAAGTCATACGACATTGTAAGATTTAACGTAGTCATGGAAGGAACAATATAAGGCTTGCCGTCTTTTAAGCCTAAAGAGGTTTGCTCAAATGAGCCTTTCTTAAGCCCAAATAGACTAACCCTATAAGGACCTTTATCCCAAGAAACTCTTAAGGTGTGCTTGTTGTCATAGACTCCATCTTTTCCAAGTAAATCACCAAAACCTTTTAAAGGTATTGAATCAGGAATTTCCCCGGCATCTTTCTTAGCCTGAAGAGCAGCAAAGTCACCACTGGCTTTCTGTTCAAATTTATCAAGGAATGTTCCTATGTATCTCACATCAAAATCACCAATATCACTTTCAACATTAAAATAGACTCCTAGATCAGTACCTGCAACTGTTCTTAAGGCCATGTTGGTGTAGTTGTTTTTGATATATTTTATATCGCCAAACGGGCAAACTCCTGCAGCAGCAAAGCCAGCTGCATCACCATCGTCAGCAGCCTCTCTTACAACCAGCGGGTCTCCTGCAAAGGTATCACAATTATTTGTACCATTTGCAAATCTCACAAGCATGTCATTAACCGTTTGGTTTTCACGACCAAAAAGCCCAATAGTCTTATCTTTTTCAATTGACCAAGTGTCAACAGTAACAATTAAATTATCTGTAGGAGTCAGTACTAAACCAAAAGATGTGTTGTCGGATTCTTCAGCTTCAAGGTTTTCTGCACCTGTAGCCATTCTTTGAATGGTGTAACGTGAATCTGAATCTATTACGTTCTCAACACTTTGGACTGCATTCACCTGAAAGGCAGCTCGGTCATATCTTGTTCCAGATCTAACCACAGTCTTTTCATTTACCTGAATGATGTTCGGAGCTCTAAAGGCTGTTGATACAGAGGCTCTAAAGTCTAACCAAGGCGCTATGTCCATACCTATTGCTAGTTTTCCGACTGTTGAAGAACCGTAATCAGAGAAGTCTTCATTTCTAATGGCTAATTGCATATTCACTCTATCATTGACAGGAATTTGCATTTCACCAAAAACAGATAAGACATCTCTCGAGCCTGAAACATCTCCTGTTGGAGAAGAATTCAGAACATCTGCAACTAGGGGATAAGTATCTCCTTCATAGTCAGTATAAGTAATAGTTCCGTCTAGTCTTGGGTCTCTGTCATCAACTATTTCTTCATCACGATACTCAAATCCGACCAATACAGCTATGTCACCAGAAGCAAGCTCCATGAATTCATTATTAGACATTTTAAAGTCAACCATTGTGAGCTCACTAGAACCCTTCCTATAAACATCTATTAATGTTCTTTCAATATTTGAATCTACACCTGCACTAAAAGGGTTATATGCTGCTGGAGTAGGATCATTTAAAGCTTCTTTTAAAAGGTTGTTAGACATTCTGTTGCTTGTCACATCATCAGATGTAGCTTTAGAGTTAACGAAAGCTGTTTCCCAGTCCCAATCTCCATTTGATCCTCTGAAGCCTTGAAGAAATCTATAAGTATCTTTTTTGACATTTACCATTCTTTGCTTCTCTTCGTATCGGTAGTTATCTATATAAAGTGGTTTACCTGCAAAGATGGCAGTAGGAACTCCATCAACATCTACCATTAGCTGATTAAGATAGTAGTTATCTGCTCCCACTCTGTGTTTTGAGGAAGAAAATGCGTAAGAAGCATGTGCCGTTCTATCACTGTCAGACTTATAAAAAGCAAGTTCTGTGAATGACTCAGTGCCATTATCCATATCGTGGTTGATAAACATCACGGCATTGGTCCTAACCAGCTCAGACCTAACATCCGTTGGGCCCCAGAAATTACTTCGTAACGCACCATTTCCATCTTGAGCAATACAAGTTCCAAAGCCTGTATCAAAAAGCGGATGACCTCTATTTGTGCACTTATCATCTCCTAGAGGGAATATCTCAAATTCTCCGTTAGAGTCTGTCCATAAGTGGTTATAAGACTCTCCGCTGTGCTCACTTGAACTTACCATATCAAATTGACCGTAAAGAGAGTTTGAACTTAAGTTTCTAAATGAAGTGCTCGTTTTCCAAGGCGAGTCATCGTCAACAAAAGGTCTATGATCCCCTGCGCCCCATCTAGGATCTTCCTGAGCGTTTATATTGTCGCGGTCGTAGTGGTCAAAGAATACACTTACATTAGTAGAACCATCATTAAAAAATGAACCCCATTTAGCAGTTATTGTAGTGTCTTCTGCACTGAAGTGATCATATGCACTAACTCTAGCAGTAACATTCAGACCTTCAAAATCAGTTTGTAAAACGTTATTTATTACTCCTGCTACAGCGTCTGCACCGTAAATAGCCGAAGCACCATCACGCAAAATTTCTAATCTTTCAATTCCGGACACAGGAATTAAGTTTGAATTCACGCTAACGGTTGGGACGTAATCGCCACCGATTAGCTCTGTTTGATAACCAGGTGAGTTGACTAATCTTCTTCCATTAAGAAGAGTAAGGGAGTTGCCAACACCTAAATTTCTTAAGTTGTAAGCTCCAACGTCTCCACGCGATGCATTTACACCACCGGATGCATCTTCTGCTTCAGTGAAGTAATTTTGCCCCTGTTCAGCAATACTTTCAAGCAGGTCATCACCAGAATCAGCTGCAATAGCCTCAATGTCTATGCCTGTAATAACTGAAACAGGTAAAGCCCCTGTTATCTTAGCTCCTTTAATTTGTGATCCCGTTACTACAACTTCTTCGACTGCAGATTCATCATCTGCTGAATAAACTGTTGAGGCCAAAGTTGCAATAAAAGCAACCATCACTGTTATATATAATTTTTTCATCTATTTCCCCTAGTTAATGAAAATGATGCTCAAGTTGAGCAATACAATAATTTCTTATTTTACTCTATCAATAATCCTGTGCAATGCCTATTCTTGTTTTGTTATTGATCATAGACTAAGGTTATACAGTTATGTTGGAGTCATTGAGTTGAGAACAAGACAGTTAGAGGTTTTTCATGCCGTTTATACACATGGTTCAATAACGGGTGCCGCGCAGTACTTGCATGTCTCTCAACCTTCCGTCAGTAAAGTATTAACTCATACTGAGAAACAATTAGGCTTTCTGCTCTTTCAGAGAATTAAGAGGCGATTATTGCCTACGCCAGAAGCTCATGTTTTATTTAGACATGCGGACAAGATTCATAATGATTTACAAAATATTAATGAAATTACTAAGAACTTGCTTAAACACGCACCTGGACTGATCAAATTGGCTTCAACCCCTTCAATAGGAGTTAACTTGATGCCTACAGTGGTTGCTGAGTTCTGTAAGAACTACCCTGAAGTTAAGTTTGAAACTCATACGCTTCATTTAGATCAAATAGAACAGAAGATTAATGAAATTAATATAGACATAGCCCTTGCTTATGACATTGAATCTTCAGAGTACATTGAATCAAAGACTATATTTGCAGGAGACTTCGTGCTTCTTTCCCCTCAAAGTATTCATTTCAGTTCTGCTTCTGTAGCTTGTCACGATCTTAAAGATATACCTTTTATAAGAATTGAAGGGCCATTATCCGTAAGACTAGACAATTATTTTAAAAGAAATAATTTTATACCCAATTACGTCACCACTACCGATACCTATCAAATAGCTAAGTCACTTGTGGACAAGCAAATGGGAATAACTATCCTTGATCAAATATCAGCTACTAATATAGATACTGATGGGGTCAAAATTTGGCCATTAGAAAGCCCTTTGAAGTTTAAAATGAAGATGGTTTATTCTAATCAAAAAGTAGAATCTATAGTTCTAAATAACTTTAAGTCTTTTTTAACTAGTTATAACTTTAAGTTATAGGAAACAATTATATCGATATAATTGATATCTAATTTAATAGGTATCATGACGCAATGAAAATCACAGTATTGGGGGGCGGAGTTGTAGGGCTTTGTTCTGCTTATTATTTGGTAAAAAGAGGACACGACATAACAGTTGTTGATTCTGCTGAGGAAGTGGGTTTAGGCTCTAGTTACGGCAACGGAGGACAACTCTCCTACGGGTTAACCGATCCATTAGGAAAACCAAACTTATTAAAAAAATTACCTTCTATATTTTTTAATGCTGACCCTGCATTAATGTTTAAACACCCCTTGGATTTAAAGACGATTAGCTGGGGGTTCAAGTTCCTTAAAGAGTGTTCGGAAAGTAATCATGAGAAAAACACCCTAGATCTTCTAGGTTTAGCTCTACAATCAAAACAATTATTGTATGCTTTGCGTCAGGACATAGGTGATGATTTTTCGTACTTTAAGAGCAGTAAAATAGTACTTTACGAAGACGAGCAGTCCTTAGCCAAAGAAGTTTCATTTCTTCCTAAGAAATTAAAAAATGGCTCAGATAATCTCTATTTATCTCTTTCGGAAGCTATTAATTTAGAGCCCGCAATAGAGAGTCTTAAGCTGGACATAAAAGGGGCGATATTTTCTGAGCAGGATGAAGTGGGTGATTCATTGGTATTTTGTAAAAAACTATTTGAGTGGTTACAAAATAACAATACAAAATTTATTTTTAATAGGCGTGTCGAAAAAATAGCCACATATAAAAATAAAGTTACTGGTTATTTTTCTGAAGGTAAACTTTATGAAACTGAACAAATTGTTTCTTGTTTAGGATCATTCACAAATCAAATAACTGACCACCCAACACCTATCTTACCGGTTAAAGGCTACAGCATCACTTTGAATCCTGGAAAAAAAGAATTTTCTAAGAGCATCACATTAGCTGATAAGAGAATTCTATTAACGAGATTAGGTGACAAAATCAGAATAACTGGATTTGCAGATTTTGTAGGCTTATCAGATTACAAAGAACAGCAAAGATTAGATTTATTATTAAGCTTATCCAAGAAAATTGCACCGGATCTAGCTGATTATAATTCTAGGAATTTAACTTCTTGGTCAGGCTTTAGACCCTTGACTCCAAGTAGTTATCCAACAATAGGTCCAACTTCCAAGACAGGCCTTCACATAAACTCAGGTCAAGGATTCTATGGCTGGACTTTGGCGTGCGCTTCTGGAAAAAGACTGGCTGAGTTTTTTTAGTTTTGTGCTGAAGGTTTAACTCGCGAAATATGTCACAATGGTGTCTACATTGATGCTTGAACGTTGAAAAAAAAATACATACTTTCCCTAGATGGCGGCGGGGTAAGAACCATAGCCACAATTACTTTTCTTCAAAAATTAGAAAATCATCTCGGTGTGCCTTTGGCAGATAAATTTGATTTCTTTATAGGGACTTCTGCGGGAGCAATCTCTTCTTTAGGGTTAGCTGTAAATAAGATGTCGGCAGTGGATTTGATGGAAATTTGGTCTAAAGAAAATCTTAACAGGACCATGACGAACTCATCTTGGGAAACGCATTTAGGAATCATGCAAATAAATCCTAAATATACCAACGAAGGTAAAAGAGAGGTCCTTGAAGAATTCTTTGGAGAAAAGAAAATAGGAGATGCTGTAAAGCCAGTAGTCGTAACCTCTTACGATATAGAAAAAAGAATCCCTGTCCTTTTGAGTTCTTATGGTGATCCAAATATGTCAGTGGTTGATGCGGGAGATGCAACCAGTGCTGCGCCAGTTTATTACCCAACCGCAGAAGTAGGAGACAGATACCTTATTGATGGGGGCATAGTGGCAAACCATCCTGTTTTGCATGGCTATGTCGAAGCAAAAAAAATATATCCTAGTGCTGAATTTGTAGTTTTAAGCGTTGGGACGGGTTTAAATAAAAGATCTCTTAAAGGAAAAGATTCAATGAAGTGGGGATTGATTGGCTGGATGTTGCATGATTTGTTCGGCCTAATGATAGAGAGCAGCATGGACCATGAGCTAGCTGAAGAATTAATTGGAAAAAAATACCTAAGAGTGAATTCGTCATTAGGGAGGGTTAACAGAAGGCTTGATGATAATAGTGATTCAAATATTGAAAGAGTGGTCGCTATGGGAGAATCTTGGTGGGAATTATTCGGTGAACAAGCACTAGATTTATTGTCTGAATGAAAAAATTAACTTGCTTACTTATACTTATAAGAAATTAGCTAGAGGCAGTTCCATTTCATACAACGCAGAAGACCAATTAAGACTTCTTAACGGTAACTTTCCGAATAGAGATTTAGTGGTTGGAAAAGTAATTAAATTGGTGCGATAGCAATTAAAGTGGGTTAACTAAATGTCCGCCATCCACTGGAATAATTGAACCTGTTATAAAAGAAGACGCATCACTGGCAAGCAACAAAAGAATTCCATCCAGTTCAGATTCAAGACCAAGCCTTCTCATGGGTATACTTTTTATATAGCTTTGACCTTCTTGAGTATCAAAGAAATCATCATTTATTTCTGTGAGTATGTATCCGGGTGCAATTGCATTTACCCTGATGTTCGAACGGGCAAGCTCCAGGGCCATACTTTTGGTTAGCTGAATGAGACCTGCTTTTGCTGCTGCGTAGCTCGTAAGGTTTAAGCCTACTCTAATGCCTAAAATGGATGCGATGTTGATAATGCTTCCACCTTTTTTATCTTCTAGAAAAATATCCGTTACGGCTTTAGCCATTCTAAAAGCACCATTTAAATTAGTTTCAAGTACGTAATTCCAACTTTCTTCTGTTAAGTCTTTAAAACGTAGAGGATCTGAAACACCTGCATTATTAATCAAGATATCTAGACTCCCTGAAGTATTTCTAATTTCTTTTATAAGATTATCAATACTCTCGGCAGATGTTACATCGAGAGGAATGCAAGAAGCTTGCAAACCAATTTCATTCTTTAAAGCCTCTAAGTTTTCAACTCTTCGAGCACTTAAGATTACTGAAGCTCCTGCACCAGCAAGTGTCTTTGCAAAATGTTTCCCTAATCCAGATGAAGCACCTGTGATTAGTGCGGTTTTACCTTCTAAGTTGAAAATATCATTCATGATTTATAAGTTTATAAGCAGTTTTTCTGCTTCTTTAATTAGATTATCTTGATGCGGTTGTAATTCTTGTTGGCCCATTCTTCCAATAATATTTTGGAAAGGATCGACGATACCTAAGTCTTTTCCTGCCAAAGTTTCTATCACTCTATGAGCAAGGAATGGAACAGCAGCTGCACTATAGCCGCCTTCGTGAGTCATGATAATTTTACCTTCACAAAGATCACGTGCCGCCGTCATCAATTTCCTGGTTAGAGATCCAAAGCCCTCGCTTGTCATCATCTGCCGACCTACCGGATCATTAGCTCCACCATCAAATCCAGAAGGAACAACTATTAGTTCGGGCATGAATTTATAAAGAGCAGGAATAATGACTCTATCAAAAGTAGCTTCATAAGCTCCTACTCCTGAACCAGGAGGAAGGGGAATATTAATATTGTATCCTGTGCCTTTATCTTCTCCGTTCTCCTCAATCAACCCTGTATTTGTAGGGAAGTTTCTATCTTGATGGACGGAAATGGTTAGAACATTGGGATTTGAATAGAAAGCAGCTTGTGTCCCATTTCCATGATGAACATCCCAATCCACATAGGCGATTCGTTGTATGTCTCTTTTAGCTAAGGCATGCAAGCCAGCAATTGCAGCATTACCAAAGATGCAAAAACCCATTGCTATATCGGGCATGGCGTGGTGTCCTGGTGGTCGAACCAGAGCGTAAGCATTATTAACAGTGCCATTAATTACAGCATCAAAAGCTTCAATTACACCTCCTGCTGACAGCAGTGCTATATCAAAACTATCTATACCCATAGGCGCAGAAACTCCCGCATCTAATGAAATGGTTTTATTTAGTGATTGGATATGCTCAAAGTATTTTTTAGTATGAAATCGTAAAATTTCTTCTTTTGTAGCTGGTCGGGGTTTAATCCTTGTTAGCTCATCCAGAAGACCAGATACTTCTAATAGATTTTTAATTCTTCTTTTTGTGTCAGGGCTTTCAGCGTGTTGCATCGGTTCAACCAGCCCACCGTAAGGGACATAATCTGCATGATTACCCGTGTGATGCCATAGATAGCGTTCGTGAAATACTAAGCCCGTACTCATTCTAATTTTTATATGATTTCAAAATACCTTGCAAGCTCCCATTGAGATATCTTATCAGTTTTCATCGAACTACTATTTTTTAAGAATTGATCGTGTTCC
>Ga0315316_10001280_pt1 | contig 17446 bp, 14 predicted proteins | sample M160m3416metaG_FD_203702 | JGI IMG/M metagenome (GOLD analysis project Ga0315316, IMG submission 203702) | Ammonia-oxidizing marine archaeal communities from Monterey Bay, California, United States - M1 60m 3416 | ecosystem: Environmental > Aquatic > Marine > Intertidal zone | place: USA... | reverse complement strand
TTCCTTGTCTGCCTTCCGCACCCTGGCACCTCGTCCGGGAGTGGAGGGTGGGGAGGCGTGTCCGCGGACCCGGTCCCATAAACCTAAATAGGGAGATCCCGGGTTATTTTCTCCCCGGGCCTCTCCATTCCTCCACGGTGGCAACTATCGACCGAAGAGCAGGTGGAGATGGTAGAGGTAGAGTTCGCGCAGGGTGAAACTTGCGCGGGACTTCATCGATTCGAATCGCGAGGTGGTGGTGCCGGAGGGGGAGGCTTCAATCCCCTGTCTGCGGGCTATCAGTACCCCGCGCTTGAGATGCCAGGGATCGCTCACGATGAGGGCACTTGCGAAGTCCTGCTGATCCAGGATGTTCTTGGCTTCTTCCAGGTTCTGGATGGTCGTGCGGGAACGGCTTTCCACGAAGAGCACGCTTTCCGGGATGCCCCGCTGGAGGCAGTAATCGCGAGCCACTTCTCCTTCCGAGTAGGGCGCGCCCGTCCCTTTCCCCCCGGTCAGTACGAGCGCCGTGACCCGGCCCTCCTGATACACCCTGATGGCGTGATTGAGGCGTTCGCGGAATACGGGAGAGGGTTTGTCATGCCAGGCTGCTCCCCCGAGGACGATGGCACAGTCGGCATTCTGTCCGTTGTCGCGAAAACCGTATCGGTTGATCGAAACGGCTTGCCAGATGAAATAGAGTGCGAGGGCGCCGAGGAGGCAAAGAATGAGGCGTCGGAGATTACGCGGCTTCCGGTTTGGGTTTTCCCGATTATCCGGTGTGGGTTGAGGAGCGGAACCAGCAGCGCAGTCCGGCTTCTGATCCGTGGTACGGACCTGCCCTGTTGCCTGATCGTCGCTCATACCTGCAGACTCGAGTCTAGCCCAGTCTGGAGAGATGGCGAGGAATCAGTGGTCAGTCTACCGGGGAGGGCGTACCACAGTGCGGGGTACACCGTATGATGCCGCCTCTCTCTGCCGATTGACGTTCCGGGGAGAGATGCTGGCTCAGGACTTAATGCGCCTCCAGCCAGTTTGTTCCCGTTCCGGCATCCACCCTGATGGGAACGTTATTGGGAAGAGGGAGAGCCAGCTGCATCGCTTCCACGATGACCGGGATCAATTCATCTGCTTCCTCTTCGTGGAGATCGAAGACCAGTTCGTCATGGACCTGCAGAAGCATGCGGCTCCGGTAGTTGCCGTCACGCAGGAGTTCCTGTACCCGGATCATGGCAACTTTGATCATGTCAGCGGCACTCCCCTGGATGGGAGTGTTGATGGCCGCCCGCTGGGCATTGCCGCGCACGGTGGCATTGGCTGAATTGATATCACGCAGGTAGCGACGTCGGCCGGTGAGGGTCTCAACGTAGCCATTCTCCTTCGCTCCCTCCACCGTGGAATCCATGTAGTCCTTCACTCCGGGATACTGCTCGAAGTAGGTGCTGATGATTTCTCCTGCTTCTGTCCGCGGGATACCCAGTCGTTGTCCCAGGCCAAAGGCCGAGATCCCGTAGATGATTCCGAAGTTGACCATCTTGGCAGCACTGCGCATGGCCGGTTCCACGTTTTCGAGGCTGACTCCATGGACCCTTGCGGCGGTGGCGGAATGAATGTCGAGATCCTTCTCAAAGGCCTCGATCATGCCTGTGTCCCCCGACATGGCGGCCATGATGCGCAACTCGATCTGCGAATAGTCTGCCGAGAGAAGAATGAAGGCCCCGTCCCGGGGCACGAAGGCGGTCCGGATCTCGCGCCCGAGCTCGGTCCGGACCGGGATGTTCTGCAGGTTGGGATCGCTGGAGGCCAAGCGCCCGGTGGCAGCCACCAGTTGGTGGAACTGGGTGTGGACGCGTCCGTCCTTGGCCGCCACCCACTCGGGAAGACGGTCGATGTAGGTTGACTTGAGCTTGGCGGCTTCCCGGTAGGAAAGGATGTCGGCCACGAAAGGGTGCTTGACCGCGAGGGAGGCCAGGGTCTGCTCATCCGTCTTGTATTGTCCGGTAGCGGTCCTGCGCGGTTTGTCCACAAGCTTCATCTCATCAAAGAGAACCTCCCCGAGCTGCTTGGGAGAGTTGAGATTGAATTCCCGGCCGGCCTGCTCGACAAGTGACCGGGAGAGGTCATCGATACGCTTCTGCATGCTCTTTCCGCAGGATGCAAGCACCTCAAGGTCGAGGGCGATGCCCTCGTCCTCGATCGCTACCAGGACGGGAAGAACCGGGGCTTCGATTTCGTAGAAAACGCGCTGTTGGCCCTTTTCCTCGAGGCGGGGGCGCAGTTTGTCAGCCAGCTGGAGAGTGACGTCGGCATCCTCCGCGGCATACCGGGCGAGCTTTTTCACGGGAATGGAGGCCATGTCGATGACGTCCTTTTCCTGGAAGAGGTCCCCCTGGGACGGGCTTTCGCCTGCCTTGGAGGGGTCCCCTCCGGTCAGTTCGCTCAGCTTGATGGGAGTGTAGGCCAGGAGGGACTCCGCGAGGTAGTCCATGGTGTGGCGCTGGTCGGGTAGCAGCAGGGTGTGCGCGAGGAGGGTGTCGAAGAAGGGGCCGTTCACGATCATCCCGTGATTGCGGAGGACGGCGAGATCGTATTTGAGGTTGTGCCCGATCTTCTCCGCCGGGCCTGTCAGCGCGGTCCGGAAGACCTCCAGGGCCTTCGCGTCAGGAAGGGTTGCGAAAATCGCGGTCCCACTCTTCCAGCTGAATGAGATGCCGAGCAGCTTCGCCTCGAAGCGGTCAAGGGAGGTGGTTTCGATGTCGAAACAGAAACGCTCCCGGCTCTCCAGGGATGCAGCCAGCTTGCGTCGTTTGGCATCGGTGTCGGCGAGAGTATATTCGGGATCGAGGTCCTTGATGGTTCTGAGGTCGGCAGCGAGGACGTCCTCTCCTTTCTCGTCGACCACCACCGCAGTCTTTCCGCGTCCTGCTACGAACTCCTTGCCGAAGAGACGTCGTCCCAGGGCATTGAACTCAAATTCCGTGAAGAGTGACTTGACCGCCTCATCGTCGAGTTCCTGCAGGACAAGGTCTTCAAGGCTCTGCTCCACCGGGACATTCTTTATGATGGTGGCGAGTTCCTTGGAGAGGCGGGCCTGGTCGGCATTCTCAATCACGCGCTCCTTGAGCTTTCCCTTCAGCGCCCCGGTGTTTTTCAGCAGGTTCTCCACGGATCCCCACTCGGCGATCAGTTTCCTTGCGGTCTTTTTACCCACTCCGGGGATGCCCGGGATGTTGTCGGACGTGTCGCCCATCAATCCCAGGATATCGATGACCTGATCCGGGTGCTCGATTTCCCAGAGGTCGCGTAGGGCGGGCAGGTCCACGATCTCGTGGTCATTTCCCCGCCTGCCCGGCTTCCACATGACACACCGTTCCGAGACGAGTTGGCCGAAGTCCTTGTCGGGGGTCACCATGAAGGTTTCGATTCCGCCTGCCTTATCCGCCTGATGGGCGAGGGTCCCGATGATATCGTCCGCCTCGTAACCATCGAGTTCCAGCAGGGGGATACGGAAGGCCTGGCAGAGGCGCTTGAGATGAGGGAGTGCAGCAGCCAGGTCCTCGGGCATCTCCTCCCGGTTGGCCTTGTATTCCGGGTAGATTTCATGGCGCGGGGTGGGGGCCCGGGTGTCGAAGACGACTGCGAGGTGGGTGGGTTTCTCTTTCTCAAGGATGGTCAGGATGGTGTTCGTAAACCCGAAGAGCGCAGAGCTGTTTACCCCTTTAGAGGTAAAGATGGGGTTGCGAATCAGCGCGAAATGGGCCCGGTAGGCCAATGCCATGCCATCAAGCAGGAAGAGTCGCCGCATGCCGGAGGATTCCGGGGGGAGCTCCTCAGGTCAACGGTTTCCCCCAATTTGACAAATCCACGGAAATAGCCCTTTATTGAGAGGTAGACCATTTATCAAAATGAATAAATACGCCATCTGGGCTGCCGCCATCATCATCAGCTTCTTCGTGGGGCGCGGGATGTACCCACCTCTCAGCGGAGCTCTTCTCGGCGGGGAGACGTCCGCGAGCACGCCGCAGGCGTTTCAAGAGGTAAAGTATGGGGCTGGTAGCCGTGAGCTCCTCATCAAGATCAATCTGGATACCATCGAGGAGGGTGAGATGCCCGCGACCATCGAGCTGAAGAAACGTACGACCGTTGCCACAAGCGATGGAAGCCAGGAGACAGCGCTTGAGGTGGGAACCACGGTGAATGTTCGTAAGAAGAACGGCTACAACCTTGAGATTTCCCCGGGGGGACCGCTTGTTGGATTCGTTCCCATCGTTGATACCGACTTTGTCGAGCACGTGATTGCCTACCGCGCGCGCCGTCATTTTGGAAAAGACCCTGCCGTTGCGGACAATTCGGAGCGGCGCCCCGTGCCTCCGCCCACTCTTCCGGAGATCGCGGCCAATACGCCTCCCAAGGCGGATCCCACCCCGGCTCCCGAACCCAAGCCAGAGCCCGCTCCGGAGCCCGCCGCCCCGGAGCCAGAGCCCGCCCCGGAGCCAGAGCCCACGAACCTGAACGCCGAGCAGATTGTGGCGACCATGAAGGAGAGCGTGAAGGGAAGTAGCATCAAGGAGTTCAAGTTTGAGCAGGTGGAAGGCTGGAAGGCCGGCGAAGAGGAGAACGTGGACGGGGAGATGTACCAGACCGGGTTGGCTGCCTACAAGGCGCAGACCATCTTCGGCGAAAAGACCGTGCAGGCCAAGGCGCTCATCAAGGAGGGCAAGGTGGTCAAGTGGATCTACGCCAAGACCGGGATGGAAATCCGCTAGGCGGGGTTCCGTTTTGTTCCGGGTTGGCGGTTGGTGGCAGTGGGAGGGCGAAGGCTCTCATGCTTGCTCCTTCACTTCAGGGAGATGCCCTGTGGTCGGGATACGGCCCGGGCGATTGCTTTCCGATGTTGCCAGCCCCCAACCGGCTCCTGGAACCGTTTTTCCTAACAGAACCGCGTTCGCAGGTGCGCCAGATAATACTCGGGATTGGTCCGCTCCCCGGTGACGGACTCCATCAGATCCTGGGGGAGCAGGGTGGATCCGGTGGCGTGCACCTTGTCCTGCATCCACTTGAGGAGGGGGAGGTAGTCGGCACGGATGCAGGCGGAGGCGATCTCTTCGTCGTTGATGGCCGTGTCGTGCAGCTGGGCAGCGTTGAGATTGCCAATACTGTAGGTCGAAAAATAGCCGAGCCCACCCATTGACCAGTGGATGTCCTGCAGGCAGCCGTTGGCGTCGTCAGGTGGTCGGAAGCCGAAGAGGGATTCGAATTCCGTATTCCACGCCTCCGGGACGTCAGCCACTTCCAGGGTCCGGTTGAGCAGGCGTCGTTCGATGGAGAAGCGCAGGAGAATGTGCAGGTCGTAAGTGGCTTCGTCAGCTTCCACGCGAATACACGAGTAACTCGCACGGTTCACTCCACGCAGGAAGTTATCCAGGGACATGGTGCGGAGGTTGGGGAAGATCTCCGCTGCCCTTGGAAGCCACTTTTCCCAGAAGGGGCGGGCGCGTCCGACATGGTTTTCCCATAGCCGGGACTGGGACTCGTGAATTCCGAGGGAGACCGCCTGCCCCGAGGGCAGGCCGTGTTCGCTTCCGGGCAGGCCCTGGTCGTAGAGGCCATGGCCGGCCTCGTGCATCACTCCGAAGAGCGAGGAGAGAAAGTCCCGCTCTTCGTAGCGGGTGGTCAGGCGGGTGTCACTGGGGCCGAGGTGGGTGCAGAAGGGGTGGGTTACAGTATCGATGCGACCTGCCTCGAAGTCGAATCCAAGGCTCTCTGCAATTTCACGATTCAAGACCTTCTGATCCTCGATGGGGTAGTGTGCGTCCAGCAGGTCGGCAGGGGTGGATCTGGAATTCTCAACTGCCTCGCGGGCGATCTCGGCCACCGGTTTGCGAAAACGGTCGAAGAGGCTGGCCACCTCGGCAGTATCGGAACCACGCTCGTATTCCTCAAGGAGGGCGTCATAGGGCTCGCCATGGTAGCCCCAGAGTTCGGCCTTCTCCCGGGCGATATCGAGGAGGTTGTTCAGGGAGGGGGTGAACTTCGAGAAATCAGACTCCTTGCGGGCGGTCACCCAGGCCGCCTTGCCGCGGGAGGAACTTTCGGTGTCACGTTCCACCAGTTCCCGGGGCAGCCTGGCGGACCGGTCGAAGTGGTGGCGGAACTCCCGCAGGTTGGCCACTACCACCGGGTCGTCACTGCCTTCCGCCTCGGCAGCTTCCAGGGCGGCGCGCCATCGATCGGAGGTGGCCAGTTCATGGGCCTTTCCCGAAAGCCAGGCCAGTTGACCCGCACGGTAGTTGACCGCGGCGGGAGGGAGGCGGGTTTCCTGGTCCCAGCCCAGCACCGAGGCAGTGGTGGAAATGAGAGCCCGTTCCCGGGACAGTTCGCACAGAGACTGGTAGGGGCTCGCACTCATGGGCGAGCGCTTAGCGTTCCGGGCCCCCGTGGGCAAGGTAAAGCTCGATTTCCTCCTTGTGGGAGGAAGTCCCGATGCCCAGATTAAGACCGGGTGGAGCAGAGAAAATTCGGAATCCCCCGTTCATGAGTATCGTCAGTAGCAGCTACGCCAGTCCGGATACCGCCGATGCTCTCAAACGGCAGCGGCGCATGGCGAGCGTCACCAGTCTGGTCATCGCCATCCTGGTGGTGGCGCTGGTTGCGAGTGTCCTTGCTCTCTTCCTCCTGCCCGCCTTCAGGCTGGAGGTGGCTCCGATCGTGGCTTATTCGGCGAAGGTGGAGGAAGAGGAGGTTGTCGAGCAGCCTGAGGTTACGCCTCAGGTGCAGCGCCAGCCTGCTGCTCCCAGCTCCACCATGGCAAAGGTGATCGCGACCTCTGTTCCCAGCCCCACGGCTGTCCCGGTGCCGGAAACCGATACTCCCGATCCGTCCCTGGAATTCGGGGACGGCGACGACTTCGGTGAAGGCTGGGGAGAAGGATCCGGATCCGGGCTCGGTGGAGGCACCAGCTTTTTCGGGGTAGCTTCCAGGGCGGAGCGCATCGCCTACGTCATCGACTACTCGGCATCCATGCGAGGGCAGGGGAGGGAGGAGCTGATGCGCAAGGAATTAATACGTTCGGTGGACCGGATCGCCCCCAAGACGAATTACGCTCTCATCTTCTTTGCCGGTCCGGCGTGGGTGGCGGGGGATGAGGTGGACTGGACCAAGCAGAAGGCGACCGTGACAGGGAAGGGTCGAAGGAAATACGACTGGAAATCGCCCGGCACCGCTCATGAGTGGAAACAGGTCGGTGAGAAGGAACCCGTTGACTGGCTCAGAGCTACCGACGGACAGCTCTCCAAGTCACGCAAGATCATCAAGGAGACCCGCCTGGTGTGGGGGACGCGCTGGGACAATCCCCTCCAGATGGCCCTCGACATGGATCCTCCGCCCCAGGTCATCTACTTCATGACGGATGGTTCGGCCAGGGGGTCGGACAAGTGGTCGCGCGAGATCGGAGCCAGGGCCAGGAGCCGTGGAATCAAGATCAATTGTGTGGCCATGATGCAGCCCAAGGCGCACGATGACATGGAGGATCTTGCCAAGAGAACCGACGGTCACTTCACCATCGTCATGCAGGGTGGACAGCGAAAGAAGGTGCGCTAGATCCCCCGCTTCCCTCCTGAATCAATTCGGGGTATGCCGCGGTGGCAACGTTGCTGCAGAGTTGCACGATTTGCTTCGTTTCGGTGGCCTGCAGGCACTGGTCGGCCAGGGTTGAGCACTTCTCAAAATCGAGCAGGCGGACAGCCTGTTTCACCAGCGGGGTGAGGGGAGCACCCACCGAGAGTTCATCCACGCCGAGGCCCACCAGGAGGGGAAGCAATATCAGGTCGCTCGCCATTTCGCCGCATACCCCGGTCCAGATGTTATGCTGAGAAGCCCCGTCGATGACCATCTTGATCAATCGGACGATACCCGGGTGAGCGGAGCGATAGAGTTTTGCGACGCGTGGGTTCACGCGATCGACCGCTACCGTGTACTGCACCAGATCGTTGGTTCCGATGGAAAAAAAGTCGACCTCGGAGGCGATGTCGGCGGCGATCATGGCGGCGGAGGGGACTTCGATCATGGCGCCCACTGCGATATTCTGGTTGAACTCCACTCCGCGGGCAGTGAGTTCCGCTACACACTCAGCCAGCAGGCTCTTGGCCTGTTTTACCTCCCCAAGCCCGGAGATGAGGGGAAACATGAGCCCGACCCGGCCCGCGGTGCCGGCGCGCAGAATGGCGCGCAGCTGTTCCTTGAAGAGGTCCTTGCGGTCGAGAGAGAAGCGGATGCCTCTCCAGCCGAGGAAGGGATTCGGTTCCGGTTCGCTGAGGGGTTCCCCGGGAAGCTTGTCGCCCCCGGCGTCCAGGGTTCGGAAGATCACTTCGCCGGGTGCGGCGCGTCGTGCCACCCGCGAGTACAGCGCGGCTTGCTCCTCCTCATCGGGGCATTCCTCTTTCTCCAGCAGAAAAAACTCGGTCCGGAACAGGCCCACCCCCTCCGCCCCCGAGCGGTTCACCAGATCCAGCTCATCCTCGGACTTGATGTTGGCAGAGAGGATGATTGCGTGTCCGTCGGTGGTGATCGCCTTCAGATCGCGCAACTTATCGAGTTCGGCCCGCCGGCGCTGGTGCTCTTCTTCCAGTTCGCGATATCTGGCGACCGTTTCCGGGGTAGGATTGGAGATCAATTTGCCCTCGTATCCGTCGAGGATACAGGAATCGAGGGCGTGCAGGTTGAAGACAGCGTTGCGCAGGCCCACCACCGCGGGAATACCCAGGGAACGGGCGAGGATGGCGGTGTGGGAGGTGACGCTGCCCTGTTCGGTTGCGAATCCCAGTACCTGGTGCCGGTTCATGGTCGCGGTGGCGGAGGGGCTGAGATCGTAGGCTACAAGGATGTGCAGGTGATCAGGCTCGTCGGAAGCGGGTTCCTCGTGTTCCGTGTCAAAATTGCGCAGGACCCGTTGGCAGACATCCTCGATGTCGGTAGTGCGGTCGCGTAAAAAGGGGTCGGGGATGCGCCGCATCGACTCAAGCTGGTTCTGCATCACTGCGTAGAAGCAGTATTCGGCATTCTGCCGTCGTTCCTCGATGGCCTTGGGCACGCCCGTGAGCACAATCGGGTCCTCCAAGACCAGCATGTGGGCCTCGAAGATACGCCCTTCCTCGTTTCCGGAGAGGGACTCGATGCGTTCACGGAGACCTTTAAGCTGCCCGTGGGTGCGGCGCAGGGCCTCTTCGAACCTTTCGGTTTCGCGGGCTACGTTGGCGATGGGATAGACGTCGGGAGCCGAAAATCCCCGGGCGACTACATGGATCGGGCCGAACACGATCCCGCCTGAGACAGGAGTCCCCGCATAGACCATTTCCCTCCTGACTCCGCCCATTGGCCCGAGTTTGACGGGCGGGCGAGGCCTGGTCAATGCCGACAGGATTCACCTGAGAATGATCAGACTTCCTCGAAGTTTCGGTTCACCAAATCTTCCAGAGATTTCATAGCATCCTGAGCGTCAGAGCCTTCTACGATTATTTTAATGACGGAGCCATGACCGGCCGCCAGCATCATCAGGCCCATGATGCTCTTTCCGTTCACCTCTTCACCGTCCTTTTCCACCCGGATATCGGCTTCAAACTTACTTGCCGTCTTCACGAATTGGGCCGCAGGCCGGGCGTGAATTCCGAGTTTATTGGATATGGTGAGTTCCTTGCTGGTCATAGGTAACATCTCAGCACGGGAAGTTTAGGTGGCAGCCCGGTTTGGAGGGAAGGCAAAACTCCCCGCCGTTCGTGAAGAACTGGTCATTAGCTTCATCGAACTTGAATTTCTGGGTGCTCAATCCGCCGATGCGGGTCATTTCGGGGAAGGAAGCCCCAGAATCCCGGCCTGAGAGTGGGAGCGGACCGCTTTGCCGGGGGGCAGTTCACCCGGGGTGGATCCACTGCAATCCGCGGAGGTTGGGAAAGTGGCTCGCCTCCTCGAAACACGACTCTGCTTCCGGGTGCGGACGATGGCGGGAATGAGGGTTTTGACCAGGGGATTGCCGGACTCGCGGCTCCTCAGATTGCCGGGTCGTTGCCCTGCATTTTGGCGAGGAGCTTCTGGTTGAACTCGTCGGCCATGTCGTAGCCAAGGCGGCGCAGTTGCAGGTCAAGGGCGGCCACCGTCACGAGGCGGGCGGTGTCGCGTCCGGCGGCCACCGGAATCTCCACGTGGGGAATCGAGTGGTCGAGGATGACATGGCCTTCGCGGTGTAGGCCCAGACGATCAACATTGTTGAGGTCGCGTTCGTCCTTCAGGGTGACCACCAGGTCGAGTCGTTTTTCCGGGCGGATGGAGGAAAGTCCGTAGAGGTTGGCTGCGTTGATGATGCCGATACCGCGCATCTCAATGTAGCCGCGGGCCAGATCCGGACAGGAGGCGATCAATTCGTCGCCGTGGCGTTTTATGCGAACCATGTCGTCCGCCACGAGAGCGCCACCCCGTTCGAGGAGACCAATGGCGGTTTCGCTTTTTCCTGATCCGCTGCTGCCAATGATGAGGATGCCCACGCCGCGGAAGTCGACCATGCAACCGTGCACGGTGGTCGATTCCGAGAACTCCTGTTCGAGGAGAATGGAGGCGAGGTTGAGGAACTGCATGGTCACCATCGGGGTGCGGAAGATGGTGAGCTTGTACGCGGAAGCGATGGCCAGCAGTTCGTCGGGTAGGATGTGATCGCGGGAGGTTACGACACAGGGGATCTTCTTTTCACAGACTTGGCGGAAGCGTTGGGCACGCAGGCTGGGGCTGAGTTTTTTGAGATAGGAAGCTTCTGAATTGCCGATGATCTGGATGCGCTTGTTGGCGAAGTAGGTGAAGAAACCTGCCAGCGCGAGGCCGGGGCGGTTGGGGGCTGGTTCACGGATGGTTCGTTCGAAGCCGTCCTGCGAGTCACCGACCAACCTGAGCTTGAGGGCCTCATGGTGGCGTTCGTAGAAGCGGCCCACGCTGATGGAGGTGATCCTTTTCACCCGGGATGCCATGACCCCAAGGTAGTGCGTCCGGGGAAATATCTAAATGCTAAATCTCAGTTTCGAGACCTCAAACCACGGATTTCGGAGTCCAGGGGGCGGACCGGACCTGCTCTTGGGCAGGACAGTGGCATTTTGAGCGGTAATCCCTGGGGGTGTGCTGCGTGCGATGTCTTGCGGGGATTGGGGAATGCCCCAATGCAGGGTACCGCTGTTTAAACGGTGGTATTCAGTTCCACGAGGGCGCACTCGCTGTCCTCCCGCCGCTTGTAGACAATCTGGAGGACATTTCGCCGGGCGTTCTTGAAGAGGACGAACGGGCGATCGCTCAGTTCCAGTTTCATGAGCGCCTCTTCCTTGAAGAGAGTGGGCAGCCGGAAGGATTCCTCGCGGGTCTTGCTTGGCTCCGGCTCCGTTCCGTCGTGCTCCTCCTCAATGACGAGGGTATCGAGGAAATCAGCGCATAGATTTTCTCATCGAGAAACCTGATGGCATCCCTGGCGCGGGGGCGATGTCGCTTGAGGAGTCGCGTCTTGTGGTTTCGCATTTGGCGGGCGATCTTGTCGATGGTCTCGTCAATGCTCTTGGACATGTCCTCGGTCTCGGAGGAAGCGTCGATGGTGATATGATTGGCGCAAAAGAGGAGAATCTCAGCGGTGTGACGTTTGCCCTGCACGTCCAGGATCGCTTTGGCCTCGATGATTTTCGGGTAGTCGAGATGGAGACCCTCAATCTTGCTGGTGGCGTATTCCTTGAGGAAGGCGGTCGCCCGTTCGTGGCGGATGGTTATGGTGATGTGAGGTTTGAGGTTTGCGTTTAGCATTGGAATCTTGTCGTGGGTGAGGACGGGAAAAGAACTTTCGAACTCTCGGTCCATCACCTTTCAACATAGGGCACAGAAGCCACGAGCGCTACCTCCTCCTTTTGGAGGATGTTTCGATTGTTGATTAATCGAACGCTCTCATCGAATGGACGATCCTCCTTTGGATCGTTGCAGGTCTTCCCCTGGCCGGGGATTCTCAAGATCTCCTAGAAGATCTTGAGATATGCTTACATGGAGAAGTTTTCGCCCAGGTAGTGGCGGCGGGCCACGGGGTCGTTGGCCAGTTGCTCGGAAGGCCCCTCCAGGACCACGCGGCCTTCGAGGAGAAGGTAGGCACGGTCGACGATCTGCAGGGTTTCGCGCACGTTGTGATCGGTGATGAGCAGGGAGATGCCGTAGTCGTTGCGGAGTTGCTTGATGATCTCCTGGATATCAAGAACGGCGATGGGATCGACGCCGCTGAACGGTTCGTCGAGCATGAGGAGGCTGGGCTCGGTGCAGAGTGACCGTGCTATTGAGAGGCGGCGTTTTTCTCCACCGGAGAGCGTGAGAGCAGAGGAGCGGCGCACGCCTTCGATGCCGAAACGCTCTAACAACTCTTCGCAGCGGGCATGTCGCTGTCTGCGATTCAAGTCGCGACGGGTCTCCAGGACAGCCAGGAGATTCTGCTCTACGCTGAGCTTGCGGAAGATGGATTCTTCCTGGGGGAGATAGCCGAGGCCGTGGCGGGCCCGCTTGTGCATGGGCAACCGGGTAACGTTACGGTCGCCCATGCAAACCTGACCAGCGTCGGGGGGAATGAGGCCGGCGATCATGTAGAAGGTAGTGGTTTTGCCGGCCCCATTGGGGCCAAGCAGACCAACCACTTCACCTGGTCCCACCGTGAGGCTCACGCTCTCCACCACCGGGCGGCCGCTGTAGACCTTGCGGAGGCCCTCCACCTGCAGGACAGGTGAAGCCGCTCCCGGGGCCGGGATGGGGGTCGGTTGTGGTTGTTGTCCAGCGTTGGCGTCCACGTTAATACCGATGGCTAGTTTGTTTTCTCGTTGCGAAGCTTTTCGAAGTTTTTGTCCTTGAGGTCAAAGAATTGTTCCCAGGCGCCGCGGGAAAGCTCAAAGCTGCCATTTGGATGGAACAGGATGTAGAGGCCGTTCTCGCGGGCTTCGAAGAAGCTCTTTCCCTGACGAATTCCAGGGCGTCCGCCGCGCAGGGCGAGGATTCCCGACCTGGCCTCGTAGGTGGCGGCGGCGGAGTTGGCCACCACCGGTTGCGCGTCGGCTCCGGGGATGCGGGTGATGAAGACATTTCCGAGGGCCACAATCTTATCGACATCGGAAAACGCTTCCGGTCCTTTCAGGCGGTTTTCCGTGGTTTCTTCACGCCGGGTCAGAGTGATGCGCATGCTATCACTGCAGCGCAGGCGGAAACGTGGCTCTTGCACCACGATCTCACCGAGGTAGACAACCTCGCCCTTGATTGAATCGAAGTAGAACCCGCCCTCGCAGGTCACGGTGATGAGCTCGGCCGTTTTTTTCTTTTCACCCTTCCTTCGGCGCAGATTGGCGAGGTCGCCGGTGGTGATCCACGGGCCTGGTTCGGCAAAGAGGCTGCCGTTTTCGTAGAAGCGCATGTAGAGGTCAGGCTTTCCGCCCCGCAGGGAATTGTCACCCTGGCTGATGGCAGGCGTCCCTCCGCGCAGCATGATGTTTGCAGTCGCCACGTCGAGAATGGCATGTTGAGCGGTCGCAATGACAGCGGCGCGTTTTCCGTCGGGATCTTCCCGGATAAGACGCACCCTGCCGCTGGCCACCACGTGGGTAATATCGGAGAAGGCTTCCGGTCCGGCCAAGTCCCCGCCCGAGGCTTCGGGTTTCCTTCCCAGGAAGATCTTAATCTCGTCGTCGGCCTGGATGTGAAATTGCGGATGCTGGACCTTGACGTCCTTGAGATAGACGATGTGGCCCTCCCGTGCGTCGAAGTAAAGGCCGCCACGGGAGGTGACGACGACCAATTGTGGTTTTCCGTCTACTCTTCCGGGCTTCTCCCGGGTGTCGGAGCCATTCCCCAGGTGCTTGAGAGCGGAGAGGTCGCCCACGGTGGTCCAGAGGCCTTCCTCTGCATAGAAGTCCCCGTTCTGGTAGAGGCGGAGATAGAGATCGGGGCTCCCGGCGGTGAGGGAGTTGAGTCCCTGTCTGATGGTGGGGGTGCCGCCTTGCAGGACGATGTCTCCGGTGCGACGGTTGACGACGGCGGTCTCACCGGTGGCGATGCTGGGCGGATTCCTGCCGGAGGGATCCTTGAGGGCCACCCGCACCCCACCTGAGATCACGAAGAGGTAGGGGTCGACCAGTTCGGAAAACGTTTTTTCTTTTTCCCGGCTCTCACCCCCCACCGGCAGGGTGTTGTCCCTGCTGGATGTATCCGAGTTTCTGATGGCCTTGGAGAGATCCTGGGGGGGGAAGAAAACCTTGAGGTGTCCGGCGCAGGTTAGCGTGAAGCGGGACTCGGTAACCTCGATGTTGCGGAGGTAGGAAATGTGCCCGCGCTCGGGGTTGAGGAACATGCCACCTTCTGCGGTGATCAGGACTTCTCCCCGGGTTGCTTTGACGGGCGGAGGAGTTACAGGGTTTCCCTGGGAGACGGGGGAGAGGAGTTTTGATTCCGGAATCTGTATGGTATGCGAAAAGCTGCGAAGGTCGGCATCCGCCTTTCCGCTCGACTGGCGGCTTTGAGTCATGAAGTTGCGCGTGGGTGCACGGTTGGCGAGGACTGACCTGGTGCGCGACTGGAGGAGGGTGTCGATCTTGCGGCGTTCTGTGCCGGTCAGGCCTTCAGGTCCGGTGAAAGCGGTGGCGAGTTCGCTAAGACCCGCAGGCGAGAGGGGATTCTCCGGAGGGTGTTCATTTTTTCCGGAGGCAGGAGGATTCCCTTTCGGGTTGTCCGACGCGGCCAAGAGGGTGGAGACCGGACCGCGTAAGAAGCCGGAGCGGGACTCCAGGTGGAAGATGCCTCCTGCTCCCTGGCCCCGGATCTTCCCACCGCGCAGGGTGATGACCTTATGGGCCCGGAGTATTCCCGTGTTGAGGGAGAAGTTTGCTGAGCTCATGCGCATGCGGATCAGAACGGAGTCGTCCTGAAAATAGCGGAGAGCAATATTCTCTGCGCGGAGGTCCCGCTTGGTGAGAACCTTGAGGAAGTCGGATTGCAGGAGCGCCATGCGCTCGAGCTTCTTGTTGAAGACGGGGATGCGGACTTCCTTCAACATGCTCCCGGCCGGCAGGTTGTCCATTATTGGCCCCAGTTTCTGGTAGGGGAGTTCCGGATTCTTTCCCTCCGGCTCCTTCTGTGCTGGTGCGCGTTCGGGGCCGGTCCCGAAAAGGACGAGAGCCAGAAGAAGCGGAGAAGCACGCATGGGAGGGAGCTGGAGCGTAAGGGCCTGGATTATGGACTAGAGGTTCTGGCTGGAAAGGGCAGGGCTGTTCTCCGGGGCGGTGAGCGCCGTCAGGTGGAGAGAGCCCGGTGAATCTTCATCAGGGAGATGAGGACGGCTTCGATCTGTCCAAGGGAAATCTGGTTGGGTCCGTCGGAGAGAGCTTCCGCAGGGTTGGAGTGTGTTTCCATGAAAATGCCATCCACTCCGGTGGCCATTGCGGCGCGGGCCAGAACGGGGGCCAGTTCTCCGTCGCCTCCGGTCGTTCCTCCCAGGCCACCCGGACGTTGGACCGAATGGGTAGCGTCGAAGATGACGGGAATGCCCTCCTGTCGGATCCAGTAGAGGGAGCGCATGTCGGCCACCAGGTTGTTGTAGCCAAAGGTCGTCCCGCGTTCGGTGATGAGGAATCGTTCGCAACCGAAGGAACGCAGCTTACCGGCAATATTGGTGCAATCCCAGGGCGCGAGGAACTGGCCTTTCTTCACGTTCACGGCCCGCCCGGTGGCTGCACAGGCCTCCAGGAGATCGGTCTGGCGGCAGAGGAAAGCGGGCACTTGGAGAAGGTCGACATGCTCGGCCGCGATCGCAGCCTCCTCCGCCGTATGGATGTCGGTGGTGACCGGGATGCCGAGTTCTCTCCCGATCTCACCGAGGATGCGGCATCCCGCTTTCACACCTGGTCCACGGTAGGAATCGATTGCCGTGCGGTTGGCCTTGTCGTAGGAGGCCTTGAAAAGGAGGGGCACATCCAGACGGGAGGAGATTTCAGTAAGGGCGCGCGCCATTTCCCAGGCAAACTCCTCGCTTTCCAGGCCACAGGGGCCGAGGATGAAAAAGGGGTGCCCTCCGCCAACTTCGACGTTCTGGATCGTGAAGGAATCTACCATCGGTTCGTGGTGCCACCACCATGCCGCAGGCCGGGGATTGATTCAATAGCGGGATTGGGCCGGGAGGACTTCTTGCCTCCGGATCCGGTTTCCCGGGGTCCCGATGAGGGTGGAATGCCCTGCCAGGGATGGCTGTCAGCGACAAAGTTCCGGGGGTGTCCTCGGGATTTCCGCTGCTAGCGGCAATAATCCGCGCCGCCCTCCCTATCGCGGCAGGCGCGGCAGAAGGTCGAATCAGGCTCCGGCAGCCTCCCCCTGGGCCTCAACCTCGGAGTGGAGAGAGCGTAGATTCAGCAAGGCGGTTTGAAGGAGCTTCTCTTCTTCCGGTGTTCGATTGCCCGTGGTCTTGTTTTCCAGCATCTCAAGCGAATCGAGAACCGAACGGGCGGCCTTGATATTCACTTCCAGCTTTCCACTGGTGGGATTGGGGACCTGCCCGAGGAACATTCCTGCGTTCTGGGCCTGCAGGATGACAAAGTCGGCGAAGCGTGGGTCGTTCTCCATGAGGTGTCGCGGGGACGGTTACACCGGATGAAGGCAGAAGGCCAGTTGTTACCACACGCGAAATCCCTGAGGGGTTCCTCCGGTCCTGCAGAAGTCGGACGGATGGGTATTCAGGGACCGGTTTGAGGGCTGACTGTTGCGATGACCGGGTCTCTCCCGAAGTAGCTCCGGGCGGTGGTAAGGATCTCTTCAGCAGTGAGGGACTTGACTCTTTCAGCGTGTTCGAGGTGGTGGAGGGGTCCAAGGCCGAAAAGGGTATTGAGGGCACAGACCTGCGCCATGGAGTGGTTGCTCTGGTTTTCGAGTGCATCACTGGCCAGAACGCTGGTCTTGGCATGGGCCAGGGGATTCTCCGGGATGCCTTCCTGGGTGAGGATCTCTATCTGGGCAAGCAGTTCGCGGCGGGCCACGTCAGCCTGATCGGGCGCTGTTCCCACGTAGAAAGCGAAGAGCCCGGTGCCCAGGCCGTGAAACTGGGTGGCATTGACGTAGTAGGCCAGTCCCAGTTCTTCCCTCAGTCGCGTGAAGAGAGGGCCAGCCATGTTGGCGCAATACTCGTGGATCAATTCCAGGGCGGGGATGTCCCCGGAGGTGATGTGGGCACCCGGGTAGCCGATGGCAATGACAGCCTGTTCCTTGGTCAGGCGCCTGGAGACCTCGCCGGAATTGATCTCTTGCCCGGTTCCGGAGGAGGTTTCGCTGGTCGATCCTTCAGGGAGGGAGGCAAAGATCCCCTCACATAGGTCCGCGGTGGCATCGGGATCAATGTCTCCAAAAACGGCCAGAACACCGTTCTGGCGCGTCATGAAGCGGAGGTGGTGGTCAA
>Ga0315316_10001277_pt1 | contig 17459 bp, 18 predicted proteins | sample M160m3416metaG_FD_203702 | JGI IMG/M metagenome (GOLD analysis project Ga0315316, IMG submission 203702) | Ammonia-oxidizing marine archaeal communities from Monterey Bay, California, United States - M1 60m 3416 | ecosystem: Environmental > Aquatic > Marine > Intertidal zone | place: USA... | reverse complement strand
AGCGCACCAAGATTTAATGATTTTTCATATAATGCATCAATTTTTTCATTTGTAACATCATTTGAAAAATTTTTCTTCTCATTCCAACCCTTATGTAATAATTGAGCAAATGTTGTGAAATCATCATTTGAAAGAGAATCATGCATTGTTTCTGCAAGATTTTTTACAGTTTCTAGAGACTTGATTGTTTTAACATTCCTAGATTTTGTTCGTTTAATTTGTGTGGTAAGTAAATGATCATTAGGACGTGAACCAATATAAAATAAAAGTAAATTTTTTTCTAATTCAAGAGTAGAATTTTTTGAAAAAGAATAAGGTATAACTTCAACTTTATCTTTTGCAAATTTTATAAAATTAAATCCACCAAATCCACAAACATATTCATCTTGTTTTCCTAAAGGCACTTTAATGATATTTCTTTGTACGTGATGTCCAATTTCACAAATTTCATGACGAGATAAATTCTTTTTTTGTAATGTAGAAAGAACATTAACAATATTTACCGCTAAAGAACTTGAGGATCCAAGTCCAGAACTTGGAGGTACATCACTAGAAATCATCAGATTAATTCCCTCTCTATACTGTAAATAATTCAAAAAACCAATTGGGAATTCTGTTCCTTTTGTGGGAACAAGATTTTCAAATTTTACAGGTTTATTGTGAGCTTGAAAATCAGGAGAAAATATTTGTATAAAATCATCTTGTCGTGGGTGTGCAATTACATAGGTGAAATGATTTATCGTTGAGGAAACAACACATCCACCAAAATCTTCGTAAAATTCAGGCATATCAGTTCCGCCTCCTGCAAAACTTAGTCGGACAGGTGATAATCCTAAAATCAATAATTATTAAATGAATATTTATTATTTAATAGGTTTCTACGCAATGCCTCGGAATAACAAAAATACATCATTAGATCCTTTGTTTTCAATTTAATTTAGATAGTAAATTTGGATGTGTATACCAGAAATGAGTCTTGGCTTAAATGATTACATAAGTAATCAAATTTAGAGTAATAGTGATATTGATAAATGAGAGAAAATTTTGAATTTTAGAGAGAATGGAGTTCAAGCAAAAAGGAAAAGAAATTGGAGAAAAATATCCACAATTTTTGCCAATATTGCGTTTAATTAAAAAATTATTTTTTACAAAACATTATTTTTCATGGTGGGGAAGTAAAATAATAGAAAAATATCATATTAAAAAATTTGCCAAAATATATCATGGAAGTGGATCTTATTCAGTAAGACGACGTTGGCAAGAAACAACATGGTTAGGAGTTTCAGCTTTAAAATTACCTACAGATATGTGGGTATATCAAGAAATAATTTATGAAATCAAACCAGATTTGGTAATTGAAACAGGTTCGATGTATGGTGGTTCTGCTTTATTTTTAGCAACAATTTGTGATATCAATAAAAAAGGAAAAATTATTTCGATAGATATCAATAAAAAAGATGATTTTCCTAAACATGACAGAATTGAATTTTGGACAGGTTCATCTACAAGTGAAAAAATAATTAATGAAATAGAAAAAAAGATCGATGATAAACAAAAAATAATTGTAATTTTAGATTCAGATCATTCAAAAAAACATGTATTAAAAGAATTAGAAATTTATAGTAAATTTGTATCAAAGAATAGTTACTTAATTGTAGAAGATACTGCAATTAACGGTCATCCTATAGTGCCTAATTTTGGGGAAGGGCCATGGGAAGCAGTAGAAGAATTTTTAAAAATGAACCAAAATTTTGTTGTTGATCAAAGTAAAGAAAAATTCTTGTTAACATGGAATCCAAATGGTTATTTAAAAAAAATCCAATAAAAAAATTTGAATAGTTTATATCCAATACTCTGAAAATAAGTGAAAATGAAAAATGATGAAATTAAAATTCAAATTAATAATTTAATTAAACAATACTTTGAAAATATTTCTCATGATTTTAAAGCTGGTCAATCTAAAATCCCATTAGCATCACCATCATACAGTTATGAAGAAGTTATTGAATCAGTGGATTCATTATTAAATACTTGTGTAACAATGGGAGAGAAAGTTAAACATTTTGAAGAAAAATTTGCAAAATATGTTGGTAGAAAACATGCCATTATGGTTAACTCAGGATCTTCTGCAAATTTGTTATCTTTATCAATTTTAACAAATCCTAAATTTTCTAAAAAAGTAAATTCTGGTGATGAAGTAATTACACCTGCACTTACATGGTCAACAACAGTTTATCCAATGGTGAATAATGGATTAAAACCAGTATTTGTTGATGTAAATCCAGAAACATTTTGTTTAGATGAAAATAAAATTGAAGAAGCAATTACTAAAAAGACTAAAGCAATTATGCCTGTTCATCTTTTGGGCAATACTGCAAATATGTCAAAAATTCAAGACATTGCAGATCGTCATGATTTATTTATCATAGAAGATTCTTGTGAAGCTCATGGGGCTGAATTTAATAAGAAAAAAATTGGATCATTTGGAGATATGTCTACTTTTAGTTTCTTTTTATCACATCACATAACAACAATTGAAGGAGGAATACTGCTAACAGATAATGATGAATTGTATGAACTTGGAAAATCTTTACGAGCATTTGGTTGGATAAGGGATCTAGATAAAAAGGACGAAATTAAAAATGAATTTCCAAACATAGACCCACGATTCTTATTTCTAAATATAGGTTTCAATATGCGTCCAACTGAAATTCAAGGAGCGTTTGGAATTCATCAAATAGATAAATTAGAAAAATTTCTTCAAATAAGAATAGATAATGCTAATTTTTGGAATAAAAAACTTGAGAAATATTCATCATATATTCAACTACCAAAAGAATTACCAAATTCACGTCACGCATATTTTGGTTACTCAATTTTAATTAAAAATAATGCACCATTTTCACATAAACAGTTTAGTGCATTTCTAGAATCTAAAAAAATTGAAGTAAGACCAATTATGGCAGGTAATATTGTTGAACAACCATCATCAAAACTATATGAATATAAAATATCCAATAATCTTCTTAATTCAACACATATTATGAAAAATGGTTTATTTTTACCAAATCATCATAAGATAGGGGAATTAGAACGACAGTATATCTTAGATACTATAACTGAATTTCTAGAAAAATATACTTCATAAAAAAATTAAATCAAAAATTTATTTATTATTTGCCGAAATATCTTGATCTGCCATACCTGCATCCCATGGAAATTGTTCTCCTTTTAACCATCTTTCCCATCTAGATATATCTTCTTCAACCATAATTTTTACTAATTTTTTAAATTTAATTTTTGGTTTCCAGCCTAATTTTTTAATTGCTTTTCTATTATCACCTTTTAAATTTTCAACATCAAATGGTCGTAAATTATCCCTAGTTGATTTTATTTTTGTTGAAGAAATACCTGCAATTTTACATGCTTCATCAACAAATTCTTTAACAGAATGATTTTCTGAGGTAGATAAAACATAATCATCAGGATTCTTTTGTTGTAACATTAACCACATACCTTCTACAAATTCTGGTGCATATCCCCAATCTCGTTTAGCATCCATATTTCCTAAATTCAAATTTTTTGTTAATCCTAATGAAATCTTTGCAACACCATTAGAAATTTTTCGTGTTACAAATTCTAAACCACGAATAGGGGATTCGTGATTAAATAAAATTCCATTTACTGCATACATATCATAACTTTTTCTATACATGTTTGTCATCCAAAATCCATATAATTTAGAAATTGCATAAGGACTAGAAGGTTTAAAATTAGTTAATTCATTTTGAATTTTATCATTTTGTTCTCCATACAATTCACTTGAAGATGCTTGATAGAACTTTATTTTTTTATTAAATTTTTTTATTTCATCTAACATTCTTGTAACACTAATTCCAGTAATATTACTAGTATAGAGTGGTTGAGAAAATGATACTCCCACAAAACTTTGTGCAGCTAAATGATAAATTTCATTTGGTTGTGAAATGTCTAGAGCATTTGCAATTGAAGCAGAATCAGATATTTCACCTGGGATAAGATTTACTTTATTATGTATATCAAGATATTGTAATCTCCAAAAGTTTGGAGTCGATGTTCTTCTAAATGTTCCAAATACTTGGTATCCTTTACCAATTAAAAATTCTGCAAGATAGGCTCCATCTTGTCCAGTAATGCCTGTGATTAACGCTTTTTTCATGACTATAATTCTTGTTATCTTTAATGTTAATATGTTGTTAAAAATTTATCTAAATTTAAAATATGAGAGTGATTTATTGAAGAAAATTTTGATAACAGGTATTAGTGGATTTATTGGAAAAAACCTTATAGATAATTTACTATCAGAATATAAAATAATAGGGTTATCAAAAAATGGAAAAAAAAGTAAACTAAATCACATTATTAAAGATATCAATAAAGTAACTGCAAAAGATTTTAAAAATATTTTTTGTGTAATTCATTTAGCAGCAATTACAGATCCAAAAATTTGTGAAGATTTTCCTGAAAAATGTATTACAACAAATGTTTCAGGAACTCAAAAAGTATTAGAAGCTGCGAGAAAAAATAACTGTAAGGTAATATATGCAAGTACAAGTCATGTGTATGGAATTCCTAAAAAAATACCAATTAATGAAACGGCATCAGTTTCACCAACTTCAATATATGCGGGAAGTAAATTAGCAGGAGAAATTCTTTGTGAATCATATCATAAACAATTTGATATGGATATTTCAATTGTAAGAATTTTTTCAGTTTATGGTCCAAAAAGTGATAATCACTATGTGCTATCTAACATATTAACACAACTAAAAACTTCTAACAAAATTAAATTAGGGAATATAAATTCAAGACGTGATTTTATTTTTATTTCAGATGTAACAAATGCAATTAAAATTATTTTAAATAATATTAACGGATATAATATTTATAATGTTGGAGCAGAAAAAAGTTATTCAATAAAAGAAATCTGTAAAAAATTAGAAAAATCATATGGAAAAATAATAATTAAAAATAATTTAAAACAAAAAAGAAAATTTGATGCAAAAAAAATTATTTGTGATTCAAGCAAACTAAAAAAATTAGGATGGAAACCAGAAATTCCTTTAAACGAGGGATTACAAAAAATGATCAAACAATCTAATTAAATCAATTTTGAATAAAGATTTTCTAAATCACGCGCAGTTTGTATCCAATTATATTTTTTAGTAGTTAAAATACGTCCATTTTCTGAAAATTTGTTAATCAGTTCTGGATTATCTAGAATTTGATCTATGGCATCTCTTAATGATTTTAGATTTTTTTCCTTGACAATTTTTCCAGTTACCATATCAACAATAATTTCAGAAGTACCGGTACCACCAAATGCAATTACTGGCACACCAGATGCAGATGTTTCTGCAAGAGATAAAGAAAATATATCTTCTAATGATGGATGGACAAAAATGGATGTTTTAGATAATAATTCTATTTTCTCTTTTTCAGAAATCCATCCTGTAAAAGTAACTCTATTTTCAATGTTTAATTTTTGTACAAGATTTTTTAACATTGGTAATTCGCCATAATCTGGACCAGCTATTGTCAAATTAGCATCAGTGTTATCTAATTGTGCAAATGCTTTGATTAATAATTCCACATTTTTAGTTTTAGTTAATCTTCCAATATAGGTAATATTTTTTCCAATTCTTTTTGTAAAATCTAAATTTAAAGATTCAACTCCTAATGGAACATAAAGAATTTTTTTTTCATCTATACCAGATTCAATGAGTTGTTTTTTTTCAGCCATGCTACAAGCAGGATAATTTGAAACATTATTCTTATATCTAAGCATAAAAGAATTATGAATTTTTTTAAGAATATTTAATGGAAATGAATTAAATTCAGCTAAACTACCATGTGGACTAATTAAAAGTGGTGCATTAAATTTAGATTTTTTTAATGTAAGAAAATCTGTAGTATGTAGAGGATATTCAAATGCATGTATAATATCAAATTCATTAAAGAATCCATCATCTAATAATTTACTTAAACCTGATGTGAAAAAATATTGTGGAAAAATTTTACTAATTGAAAGTTGGACTAAATTATCACATTTTATATCAACATCACATTGATTTGTTAAAATTGTTACTTCATTATTTTCCATTAAATACGGAATAATATTTTTAAGAACTATGTAAGTACCGGCTTTATCCGGAATGGTATTAGTTGTGATTAAAATTTTCATTTAAACTGCAACTAATGGAATTTTAAATATTTAATAAACTAATGTAAAAAATAATATTATAATTCTAAAAACATAATTTAGATAATCAATAAGAATAAATTTGGAATAAAAAAATACTCTACTATTTTAGGTATACGCAGAAAAATAATGCATCATGTAAATTTTTGAGGATTGTTAATTGTTATACTAATTAATTAACACAATATATTGAAATTATTCAAAATGAAAGATATTTGGAATAAATTCAAGGATATTAATAGTAAATTTAGGGATTTATCATTTTACAGTGTTGGAACTTTAGTGACCAATGGAATTGGTGGTATATTTTGGTTATACATGGCATCATTACTTGGAACAGAAGGTTATGGTGAGATAAGTTATCTGATATCCATAGCCATAATGGCAGGAACCATTTCACTTGCAGGAATGTCAAATTTATTAATTGTGTATGGGGCTAAAAATATTAAAATTCAATCAACAATTTTTCTCATAGGTTTAATTTCATCTGGAATTACAGCATCAATTGTTTTCTTTGTTATTAATAATGACATAACAATAAGCTTGTACATTATTGGATATGTTATTTTTACATTAGTTACAGCTGAATTAATTGGACAAAAATTATTTTCAAAATATTCAAAAATTATAATTATTCAAAAAATTATGCTTGTAGTATTTTCTATTGTTCTTTATGACATAATTGGATTACAAGGAATTATGTTAGGTATTGCAATATCATTTTTATTTTTTATTATATTCATATACAAAACATTTAGAAAAATAAAAATAAATTTTTCTATTTTGAAAAATAAATATAAATTTTCTATTAATAGTTTTTTACTAGATATTTCAGGTGCATTTAATGGTTCACTAGATAAAATTATTATTGCTCCAATATTGGGTTTTTCTCTTCTTGGAAATTATCAACTAGGATTACAATTTATTGGATTATTATATTTAATTCCAGGTATGTTATTTTCATATGCATTATCACATGATGCTAGCGGAAATTCTACCAAACTAGTTAAAAAAATGATTATTGGTATATCAATTCTTTTTTCAGTACTCAGTATAATATTATCACCAATTCTTCTTCCAATACTATTTCCACAATTTACTGAAGCAATAGTAGTTATTCAAATAATGAGTGTTTCAATAGTTCCATCAGCAATAGCTTCAACATACATTTCAAAATATTTAGGTTCAGAAAATAGTAAAATTGTAATTATTGGATCAGCATTTTATTTATCGGCTCAAATTATTAGTATTATAATATTAGGATACATGTATGGATTAAATGGAGTAGCATTATCAGTAGTAATTTCAGCCATAGTGCATGTCGTGTATTTTATAATTATAGACAAAGTATATTATAAAAATTAACTAAAAATTTATTCTAGCCTATATTGTTTCCAACGATTAGTATCTAAACTCATATCAACAGTCAATTGTGGACCTACATAATCATTCATGGTCATAGGCTGTATTTCAGGGGTAGTTAATTTAGCCAACTCATACATTGAAATTTTTTTATCTCCTACCAAATGAACAATTCCAGAAATATTTTCTTCGATTATCTCTAAAATTCCTCTAGCTACTTGTTCAGTAAATAAATAAGTGCCAAATCTATCAGTAAAAGCTTTTTTGTAAGGCCATTTTTCTTTTGAAACATAATTTGTTCTAATTATGCAATGATTTTGTAATTTTTGTACAATAATTTCACTGGACATTCTTGTTAAACCATAATAATTTGTAGGACATGGGATAGATGATTCAACATACATGCCTTGTTTACCATCAAAAATACATGGGGTACTAAGATGCATGAATTTAATTATAGGGTTTATTTTTTGAATCGAGTCTACTAAAAACTCTGTTGAGGTAACATTAATCAATTCAGCTTTAGATTTATTCTCTTCACATTCTCTAATATTCATTAAAGATTCATTGTGAATTATACAGTCAAAATCATGTGTTGAAAAAAACTTTTCGACATTTTCTTTATTTGTTAAATCTAATTCTTTTGAATCAGGAATTAAAATATCATTAAAGATTTTTTTGAATTCTCTGGATAATGTTGTATCTCCACCTGTTACTAAAATAGTCATATTTTTAATTTAGAACATGAATACTAAAAGTTTGATGGGATTCTAATTAATTTACCCTTAATTATATTGACAACTTTAGATGAAGTTTTTCCATCACCCAATGATTCATTCCATTCCCAGTCATTTACTACTGAAGTTATTGTTTTAACAGATTCGACAATATTTTTAGGATCTAGTCCTGACAAAATATTACATCCAGCTTCAATAAATTCAGGTCTTTCAAAACTTTCTCGTATAATTACACAAGGTTTTTTATAAATTAGTGCATCTTCAGGTAATGTTCCAGAATCTGTAACATAACAAAATGCATGTTGTTCTAATTTAGAGAAATCAAAATATCCCAGTGGTTTAATAATTTCTATACATTTTGGAATATCCTTATTTTTTAATTTACTTTTAGTTCGTGGATGCATTGGATAAATGATTCTTTTTTTAAATTTCTTATTGACCTGTTCTAAACCTAGTAAAATATTTTTTAGTGTTTCAGGATTATCAACATTTTCACTACGATGTGCTGTGACCAATACAAATTCATTTGAATTGAGTTTTAATTTTTTCATTATTGTGCTTTTTTCAATTTTTGGTAAATAATGTTGAATTACTTCTAAAATAGGATTACCGACAACATAGATGCTTGCCGGATGAATATTTTCTTTAATTAAATTATCACGACAATATTGGACATAAGGTAAATTTACTGTAGCAATATGGTCTATTAACACTCTATTTTTTTCTTCAGGCATTCGTTTATCATACGATCGCATACCTGCCTCAAGATGAACTATTTTTATTCCCAAATGTGATGCAGGTATTGCAGATAGTCCACTATTTACATCACCTAATAATATCAATACATCTGGTTTTTCTTTTAACATAACTTTTTCTGCCTTAGAAATGATATCTGCAACTTCAGAACCAAATCCATCAGTTTTAATTTTTAAATTATAATCAGGTTTTCGAACTCCTAAGTCTGTAAAAAATATATCACTTAATTCTCGCGTATAATTTTGATTTGTAAATACCATAACATGATCAAAATGTTCATCTAATTTTGCATAAATTCTACTTTGTTTAATTATCTCTGGACGTGTGCCTGAGATTGACATTACTTTCATAATTTTCGAAGTTTTTCAGATGATTAAAAAGTTACTAATCATGGATAAAATGTTAGATTTTTTTAAATTCCATATTGTTTACGAAAAACTTCTTGAATAAAACTTTCTTCTTCTACATTCTTAATTTTTTTTGCAGGGCTTCCAACTGCAATAATTCTTGAAGGAATATCTTTTGTAACGACAGCACCAGCACCAATTATTGCTTCTTGTCCTATTTCAACACCAGGACAAATTGTAGACCCACCACCAATAGCACAACCTAAACGTAATTTTGCACCACGAATAGTAGAAGGAACATTACGTAAATGACCAATAGGTGAATTATTTGTAAATGAAACACCTGGACCAATGAATACAAAGGATTCAATGAGTGTTTCCGCACAAATCATAGTGTTATTATGAATTACACATTTTTTTCCAATTGAGACATCATTTTCACAAATTGTGTTAGAACCAATAGTTGTATCTTCTAAGATAGATACTTTTTCTCGAATTATTGCATTATGATTAATCCAACAATTATTGCCTATATTGACATCCATGTAAACGGTAACTGAAGTTCTAATCAAAACATTTTTTCCTATAATGATCCTATGTACGTCATTTTTTAAAGTATTAAAAGTATTTTTTGTTTGTTTTTGATCATAATAATGACCACTAAGAGTGTCATATCCAATAATTGAATTATTTTGAATAATAGAATCATCATCAATAGAAACTGATTTTAAAAATACGTTATCTCCAATTTTACAATTATTTCCAATTTTAACATTTTCAAGAATTACGTTTTTTCCTATTTCACAATTTTTGCCAATTATGATATTTTCATCAGTATTTTTATTATTCAAAAAATTTTCATCCTCAAATTAAACAAAAAAATCCACTAATTTACCAATTTGAAATCCTTCAGCATACTCACTACCTGCAATATGACCCCAATATCTTTCACGATCAAAAATTTCTCGACTCCATCTACATTTTCTACGTTCCCATTCTATTTTATAATTAGATAGTAGTTTTTCTTTAAATGAATATTCCTTTTTATTAAAAGTAGAATAAAAATTAGGTTGGAAAATATTTACATTGTCACCATATGAATTGGATTGATACATAAAGAAATTTTTTATGTTTCTAAAGGCTGTTCTGGAAATATCCCATGTTGCCTTATGATCTGTATTAAGATCTCCAAACCAATGAGTAAAAACAGTGTCAATTTTTTTTTCACGTGTTATTTTTTCAAGAATTTGCATGGATTTTTTATTGTATGATAGTTTACTGTTTGGCTCTTTCTCAGTTGGGACATATGTTGCACAAATTGAACTAAATGATTTTAATCCAGATTTCAATGCTTCAGATTCTTTCATTCCTTCATTTTCATTTGGTCCGTATTGAGAACTGCAAATAACAGCTGAAAAAATTTTATGGCCTTTTTTATTCAATTTTTTAAGAGTTAATCCACATCCAAGTTCAATATCATCCCAATGTGCACCAACAGCAAGAATATTCATTATTAATAACACAGATTAGACTATCTTAGTTTTAAAATTTACGAATATTAGATTTTTTGATTAATAAAATATAAAATTAATGAATTTTTAGAAATTTTCTCAATTACAGAGTTACAATAAAGTATTGAATTTATGCAAAAGTTGTTTTGATAAAATATTCCAATTATGATTTTTTTGTGCATATTCAAAAGCTTGTTCGCCCAATTGTTTTAATTTATTTTTATCTAATAACAAAGTTGATAATGTATTAACAAAATTATCAGAATTTGAATAAAGTATGCCAAATTTTTCATCAGGTAGTAATTCCTTTGTTCCAGATAAAGGAGTAGAAAGTACTGGCTTTCCACAAGCAAGATATTCTATAATTTTTGTTGGTATAATTCGATCTGTTAAATAATTAATTTCAAATGGATTAATGCAAATATCTGCTAACGAAATATATTTTGGAATTTCATTTTGATCAATAAAATTAGTTAAAATAATTTCTGATTCTAAATTTTTTTCAATTACAAGTTTTTTTAATTCAGAATATGATGGTCCACCACCAACTATTATTAATTTAATATTTTGATTTTCTTTTTTTAGATTTTCAAAATTATTTACAATTTGCATTAATCCTGCAAAAGGGTAAATTGTTCCTACAAAAATAATAACATGATCATTTTCAGATATTCCAAGAGATTCTCTAAAAGAAACATCTTTTTTTAGTGGTTTAAAATTATCAGTATTTATTCCAAGAGGGAAATATTCAACAGATTCTTTTTTTGCCCCCATTTCAATTGAGTATCTAGTCATGTCAGGAGTAGTGGTTAAAACTTTAAGGGAATTTGACAAAACAATACTTTCATATTTTTTTGCTAAATTTTTTAGTATCGGAATTTTTACTAGTCCATGAGCTACATCAAGAAGTCTAAAGATTACTGGAATTTGTAATTCCTTTGCAATTTGTAAAGTTTGAATACCATTTGTGATTGAACCATATAAAAAAATTATATCAATTTTATTTTTGAGAATAGTTTTTTTAATTATTTTTTTACATATTAAAAAATGTGAAAATCTAGTAAGACCTTTAATCAAAATAGATGGTGGGCGAATAAGCGTAATTGAAGAATCATCATATACTCGAGAATAATTATTAATTGTTTTAGTCTTAAATCCAGAAGTAAAATTTTTATTTTCACTATCTGGACAATCGATCACAAATACGTTATGACCAGATTTAGAGAATAATTCTGATAAGTGGTGAGGTTCAAAAATTACTTTATTTATCCAATCAATTTCATGAATAACTAAAATATTCATATCTAATCATGATTTTCCTTAACTAAAGTTACAAGAGTGTATAAAATAATTGATGTCAGTAAAAGAATAGTTCCAAATATTATAGAACCAAATCCGATAATAGAGGTACTCAATAAAATTTGTCGAGTTTCTGAAAATCCTTGAATTGTCATTACAGTAAAAAATAGTCCAATGCCTAAGAAAATTAATCCTGGAATTCCATAAAATTTCAAAGGATGTTCTATTGAAATGAATTTCAAAGTTTTCATGATTAATTAAATTCCTTTGGCTTATTGTATTTATTTAAATTATTTTTATTTTCTAAAATATATCGATCAAATGAAGTAAATGAAAATTCTTTAATTAATTTAGTCATTTTTTCTAATGCTTTTTTAATATTATGAAATGTGATAAAATTGTCTATGAAAGGTAAAGAGATTTTTGGCATTAATTCAGGTGCTAATTCCCAAGAATGAATATAAAATGTTGCAGGCTGATTAATTTTATTAATAGATTGTATAGCTGAACGAGTAATTCCCAAAGGAAGGGATCTAAGGAAAAAGCCTCCACCTGCAGGAATTTGTTTAGTCAAAAATTGGGTTGTCAATAAAGGAAATTCTAATAATTTTGCAGAACTAGAATTTTTTTCAAGTGATTTACTAGAAATAAAATATGGAGTTTTTTGTGCATTTTCCACACCATATAATCTAGTTTTAGCTGGAACAACACTGGAATCATAAATATATCCATGAGATTCCAAAATATCAATTGCCCATGATGTAGATCTAGAAAGGGAAAAACTAGGAGCCCGAAATCCTTTAGATTTATTATTTGTAAGTTCTGAAAATTTTTTTAATTCAGTTGAAAAATTTTCTTTATAATTGGGTTCATCTAATCTAGTGTGAGACATTGTATGAAATCCAATTTCATGCCCATTATCAATTATTTTATCTAAGAGTTCAGGTTTAAATTCTAATAATTCACCAACAACAAAAAATGTTGCATATGTATCATTTTGACGTAACCAATCAATAATTTTATCAATTGCATTTACAACAATTGGTTCAAAAGTTTCATGTTTATGATATTTTTTAATTAGTTCCGGATGATACCAATCTTCAAAATCAATTCCTAATAAATTCAATTTTTTACCTATCTACAAATACTAAAAATAAAATATTAATGATCAATTTTTTTAACAACCCTTGCTGGATTTCCCAATACAACACAATAATCTGGAATATCCTCACCTACCACACTGCCTGCACCAACCATAGAATGTTCTCCAATTGTGACACCAGCAGTAATAATACATCCAGGAAAAATGACAGATCCTTTTTTTATTATTACTGGAGCAATTTTTCGCGGAAAAATTTTTTTTAACTTAACACTTGCGGTGGGATTTACATGTGCAAAAATCATTGAATTATTTCCAATAGTTACATTATCTTCAATTTTGATTAATTGTGGATAAACTAGATCAATTAAAACATAAGGTGAAATATGACAAAATTTTCCAATTTTAACTCCTCTAGCACGTTGCATTTTAATTATAAAACTGGACAAGGGGGCAAAATATGCAAGTGAATGTAAAATCCAAGTTTTAATAAATTTACATTTTAAATTAAATTTACCAAATATTCCTTTAAGACCATAATATTCTAAAACTTCATACTCATTTAATGAATAAGGATCATTAACATCTTCCAATATATCTATAGAAAAAATAAAACCATGTCTAAAAGGTTTCTGATAACTAATACAAATTAATCGTTAATATAATTAATATGAAAAAGGAGTATTAATCATCATGCCTGAAAAAAACTCACTTTCTGATTATATCAATAAATCCAATGAAATTACAAAAGTGTTTGATAAAAAAATTAAAATCTCTCTTTTGTCAAGCTTTACAATTAATGGACTAAGCGAAATTCTTAAAGTAAAATCTGCAGAAAGACACGTTTCTTGTATAGTCTATGAAGCTCCATACAATCAATATTCTCAAGAAATATTAAATGAAAATAGTGATCTTTACAAATTCTTACCAGATATAACATTTTTAATTTTAGATACAAGAAATATTTTTGGTGAAATTTTTCGTTTTCCTTATTCTATTTCACATTTAGAAAAAGTAAAAATTGTAGAAAATAAAATTAACGAAGTTAAAAATTTGTTAGATAAGTATATAGAAAAATCAAATTCAAAAATTATTGTAACAAAATTAAATATTCCGTCATTTTCTCCAAACGGAATTTTTGAATCAAAAGTAGAATATAATTTTTCTAACATGATTGAAGATTTTAATAAACAACTAACAGAAAATTATCTAAATTCAGAGAATATTTTTGTTTATGATTTTGATAAATTTGTAGCAAAAAATGGAGAAGATAATATTTTTAATTATAGTCAATTCTTTTTTGGAGATTTAAAAATCTCAATGGAGTTTTTACCTGCTCTAGGACAAGATTTAATGAAATATGTAATTGGGTATCTTGGAATTACAAAAAAATGCATAGTATTAGATCTGGATAATACACTTTGGGGAGGGATTATTGGAGAGGATGGTTTTAATGGAATTAATCTAGGTCCTGAACCACCAGGTAATGCATTTATGGAATTTCAACGAGTATTACTCTCATTACATCAAAGAGGAATAATTTTAGCAATTAATAGTAAAAATAATTTTGAAGATGCAATCAAAGTCATTAAAGAACATCCTCATATGATTTTAAGAGAAGAACATTTTGCTGCAATGTGTATCAATTGGAATGATAAAGTTACTAATATGAAGCAAATAATTAAAGAAATTAACATTGGATCAGATAGTTTAGTTTTCATAGATGATGATCCTGTAAACAGAGAATTTGTTGGATCAATTTTTCCAGAAATTTTAGTTGTTAATTTATCAGATGATCCATCATCATATGTACTTGAAATTGAAAATCTTATTGATTTTAGTGTTTTAAAAATTACAGATGAAGATAGAAACAGAGGTAAAATGTATTCGAAACAAAAGAAAGTAATTGAATTAGAGAAAACAAGTGTAGATCTTCAAACATTTCTTAATCAACTTAATTTAAAAATTAGTATAAAAGACGTAAATGAATTTACTTTGCCAAGAGTTTCACAATTAATATTAAAAACAAATCAATTTAATTTAACAACAAAAAGATATCAACAAAATGATATTCAAGAAATGATTGAAGATTCAAATTTTCTTGTAACCTGTGTACAAGTGGAAGATAAATTTGGAGATAATGGAATTACAGGAGTGTTTATAATCAAAAAAGAAAATAAAAATGAATGGAGAATAGATACATTTCTAATGAGTTGTAGAATTATGGGAAGAGATATAGAAAAAGGAATAATGACTCATATTATTAATAAAGCAAAAGAAAACAATGTTCAAAAAATTAATGCAGATTTTATTCCAACACAAAAAAATAAACCAATTGAAAATTTTTTATCAGATCATGATTTTAAAAAAGAAGGACAGTCTTGGACATATAATATAAAATCAAAAATTAAATTTCCAGAATATCTTAGAATAGAGTTAGAATGATGTCAAACAAATTATATGAAATAATTTCACGGGTAATGAAAATAGATATTTCAAGTATTTCTGATGAATTAGGCCCAAAAACTATTGAAAATTGGACATCATTTAACGGGTATGTATTACTTAACGAATTAGAAACGGGATTTAATGTAAAATTTACAATTGATGAAGCAATGGATGTAGAAAATATTGCAGATATCAAGAGACATTTAACAAATAAAGGAATCACCATAGATGGATAAATCACTAGAATATTCTTTTGATGAAATTAAAATAGGATTAGAACATTATTTTGAAATTATTATGAATGAAAAGTTAGAAGAAGATTTTGCAAAGATTTCAGGAGATTTTAATCCATTACATATGGATGAGCAATTTGCTAAAAAAAGTAAATTTGGAAAAAGAGTATGTCACGGGATGTTATTATCATCATTTTTTTCAAGATTAGTTGGAATGTATTTACCAGGAAAAAACGCTCTTTATTTTTCCCAAAATCTAAACTTTGTAGAACCATGTTTCTTAGGTGATAAAATTATTGTAAAGGGAGAAGTAATTGATAAAAGTGAAGCAACAAGAATGATCAAAATAAAAACTACAATTGAAAACATAGAAGGAAAATTATTAATTGAAGGAACTGCACAAGTACTGGTTACATAAATGTTCAAACAAATTGGAATAGGCATAGACATTGCAGATGTTGAAAAATTTGAAAAAATAAAATTTGAAGAAAAACCTGAATTTTATAAAAACATATTTTTACCTACTGAAATTGCGTATTGTTTAAAGTACAAAAATCCTTATGAAAGATTTGCTGGAAAATTTGCCATAAAAGAGGCTACAATAAAAGCAATTAAAGAAAAAATTAATTTATTGGATATTGAAACAATACATGTAAAATCAAAACCCAATATAAAAATTCAAAAAACTAAAAAAAAATATGCATTTCAAATTTCTGTTAGTCATGATAAAAAAATTGCTGTTGCAGTTGTAATATCATTTAACAATACAAATAATTAATTATTAAAATTAATTTTTTTTAAATTTTTTATTTCTCATTAGTTTAACCATAGCAAAAAGAAGAATCGAAGATTGTATTAAGATTATTCCAAAAATTGTAGAACCAACTCCAATTATAGCAGAGCTAAGAAGAATTTGTCTAGTTTCTGTAAAAAGATTAATTGTAAAAATAAGAAAACCTAAACCAATTAATAAAAATACAAAACCAGGTATGCCATAAAATTTCAAAGGATGTTCCATTGAAATGAATTTAAGAGTACTAATCAATACAGATGAACCATGGGAAATAGGATTGTGAGTAGATGTATCTCCATCATATAAAATTATTATTGGAACTTCAACAATTTTCAATCCCTTCTTACTTGCTTTAATCAGTATTTCATTTGAAACACCCATTCCAGATTCAGAAGGCGTAATATTTTCAATAACATTTTTCCCATAACCTCGAAAACCACTTTGTGAATCAGTAATATTTTTTTCCAAAGAAGTATTTGCTAATTTTGTAAGAATTTTGATTCCTGCTTTTCTGTAAGATGGAACATTTTTCCCATTATTATTTAAAAATCTTGAACCTATAACAATATCTGCTTTGCCAGTTTTTAGAGGATCTAAGACAGTTGAAATATCCTCAATTCGATGTTGTCCATC
>Ga0315316_10001276_pt1 | contig 17464 bp, 16 predicted proteins | sample M160m3416metaG_FD_203702 | JGI IMG/M metagenome (GOLD analysis project Ga0315316, IMG submission 203702) | Ammonia-oxidizing marine archaeal communities from Monterey Bay, California, United States - M1 60m 3416 | ecosystem: Environmental > Aquatic > Marine > Intertidal zone | place: USA... | reverse complement strand
AAATTCCTTTTAGAAAAAAAAATATTCTGTAAAATTTATTTTCAACCCATCCATTTAATGGATTATTATGTGAGACATTTCAAAGATGAAAAAATTTCTCTGCCTATGACTGAATCTGTTTCTAAACGAATTTTAACATTGCCTCTATACCCAAATATGAATAATGACGAAAAACAATATTTAGTAGATTCTATAAATGAGTTTTTTGAAAATTATTCTAAATTTTTATAATTTTTTAAATTCCCTCTAGAAATACTCTTTCTTGCATTTCTTTTGAACCAAATAACAATTTATAATTACTATATTTTTCATCATTGAAGTTTTTTATTTCTCCCTCCTCAATTTTCTTTTTAATTTCATTATAAGCATCTTCAATTTTAAATTCAGGTTTGAATCCCATTTGGTTAATTTTATCCCCCGAAACTTTATAATTTCTTTTATCTTCATTTTCATCAGAAATTACAATTTCACAACCTGAAAGCTTGCTAATCTGTTTAGCAGCATCTAAAATTGTCATATTTTCAGAAATTACATTGTATGTCCCAGTAAGATCTTTTTCTATAGCAAAAATTAATGATTGAGCTGCATCATTTACATGTAAAAATGGTCTAAATTGATTTCCGCCAAAAACTGTAATTTTATTCTCTAAAATTGATTGTGCGATAAATAAATTTATGACTAAATCAAATCGCATTCTTTTTGAATATCCAAAAAGTGTTCCAAATCTTAGAATTGTTGGAGCTGTGTTAAGCCAATTTATTGCTCTTTCTGACAAATACTTTTGTTTTGCATAGTAATCCATTGGAGAAACTTTTGATTTTTCTGTGATCATTGTTTTTGGTTGAGAACCATAAACTGAACATGTACTTGAAAATACATATGTTGGAATTTCATGTAATGTGCATAATTCAGCTATGTTTTTTGTTACGAGATAGTTTATTTCTTCACTTGTCCTTGGTTCTATACTAGATGCTGGCATTCCAACTACTGAAGCTAAATGAATTACTCCATCAATTTCTTTTAATGATTTTACAATTGTAGTTAGATTTCTTAAATCATCTTGAATTAATTCAAAATTCTCATTTTTGAGACATTCTTGAATTGATTCTTTTCCATACCACAAATCATCTAATACTCTCACTTTATGACCTTTATCTAGTAATTTTTGTGATAGAGTGGAGCCAAGATATCCTGCACCACCAGTAATTAAAATATTCAATTTTATCATTCATTCTACTTTATTTCGAGATATAAACATATGAAATTATGAGATTTTTTGAAAAATGTATATTTTTTAATGACGAATACCGTTTAAAATATTTCTTAATTTTAAACCAATTTTGACATAAGGATGTTTTTCAATTTTTTCAAGTTGCTGTTTATAGAAATCTCTTTGTTTAATTATATTGGATTGTTTAGTTAGATCAGAAAATTCAACTGAGAAATTTTTATTTTCAGGTTTAATTATCAATATCCATTTTTGAGAGTAAGGGTGAATCCAATCTAATTTTTTACAAATTAAATTTGCATCATTAAAAATCTCCTTGATTTTTTCAAATGTGTAGTACACATTTCCAGGATATACCCATTTAGATCCAACATGATCTTTAGATCCTTCATAAAATGTTGCTAAGAAAATACTTTTTGTTTTCATAATTTTTTCAGCTTCTATAGCACATTTTCTAATTAATTTTTCTGGTGCATGTGAAAATATAGATTGTGCTAAGATAAAATCAAATGTTTCATTAAATATTCCTAAATTAAAATTGTCATCATGTTTGAAAATAGGTTTTTTTATTTTAATAATTTCTTCACCTAATTCCTTTTTAATTGCTTCATCAATTAACCATTTTTCAGGTTCTAATCCAAAATATTTGTTAGGTTGTAAATATGGAATTAATAATCTACCCACTCTTAAAGAACCACACCCTATATCTAGAATTGATTGATTTTCTCTCAAGTTCATTTGTGTTAGTAAATTAAATTGCATTGCTGAAGCTAAATCATAATTTTCTGGAGGTCCAACAAATGCTCTATAATGACTGGAACCTGCTGGTAAATTTTTTCCTAATTCATTATTTTTATTTGACAAAATATTATTATGGATATATTAATTTGAATATTTGAATATTTGTATTATTATTTTTTAGTTCAAAAAATTTTTTACTATGAACTATTTTTTATAATAAATAACTTCTTTTTTCATTTAATCTTATGTTTCTCTCTAATCAATTCTAACATAATTTCATCATGTCTTTCAGATGCAGAATTTGTATAATTGAAAACTTTTTTAATAAAATTCTCTCTACCTTTTTTTAGTCTCTCTCTTACTTTTTCATTAAATAAACTATCATGGATTTTTTCATATGTTGTATTTACATCATTTATTTCAATTACTGCGCCTGTTGAGGCATAAGGAATTCTATCATTATTAGAAATATATGGTATCAAGATAATTGGTTTATCTAGTAAAATTGTTTCTTCAACAACTGTTGATGGTGTTGCTATAACTACTGATGATTTCGATATTAAATCTGTAGTATTGCTTTCTTTTAGAACTACTGCATCAGGTATAATTTTTAACAGCATTTTTTCATAATTAATAATTTCATTTTTTCCTTGTGTTGGATGACGTTTTAAAATAATTTTTTTATTAAATTTTTTTAATTCTAAAAATACCTGATTCACTTTATTTTCAAATTTGGTAATAAATGAAGTTGACAAAAAAAATGACCATGCAGTTGATGGAAAAGCTCCTGTTAAAATTAGAATATATCCATCATCTGTAGTTTTAATTTTATTAAATTTTTCATATCTTGGTGCTCCGCCAATTTCAATTTTTTCTAAATTTACTTTTGATTCTATACAATTTTTGTAATCATTTTCTCCCCAAATTATAAATTTATTTGCAGTTCTATCTATTAGATAAGATTCTACCGTACAAATTTTATCTTTCCATTGACTTGTTAAATTACCAGCTAAAAATACTCCAACAGGTATATTTGCATTTTGGAATACATTAACAGCTACTTTATCATCACCAAAATCATCTAATACCCACACACCATCAATTTTATTATTTTCGATCAATTTTTTATAATGTTTGATTTTCAAGATTATTTCAGGTAATCTTTTTTGATTTATTTTTAAAACAATTTTCATAAATTGTGAACCGAGTTTTATATTTGAGAAGTTAAATTGATTATAGTTGAAATGTTTTTCGATTAGTTTGTTGAATTTTAATAAAATTTCTTTATTTTTTTCAATTTTATAACCAATTGATTTAATTTTTTTAAATTGAATTTTTTCTGCAATTTCCAATGATTTTTTATTCCAAATCAATGGTCTCCTATTATTCATAAGAAATATGTTATATTTTTTTCTTGAAAGATAACTAATAAAATTTTCATCTAATGTTAAATTAAAATCTAATAATAGAATTGATTCTTTTTTTGCATTATAGTCACTTTTTAATGATGAGCTTAAAAAATATTTTAAATTCCAGTATTTTTCAAAACAATTTTTTAAAATATTAAAAATCTTTCTTGATACATGTATTTCTCTATTTTTTCCAAATAATTTAATTGAAAAATTAATTTTATCAAATCTATTTTCAATCTGATCGGAATTATTTTCATTAATAATTTCAATTTCAATTTTATTATGTTTACAAATTTCTATTGATATTTCATTTAAAATATTATCAAAATTATTTATTTTAATTATTTTTGGATTAATTTTTTTAATTACTTTTTCTAATAAGATAATTTTATGAATAATTCTTAAAAAAATTTGATATATTTCATTTGATAATAATTTTGAAATATCTATTTCCTCGTAATATAATTTTTCATTTATTTGTTCATTGTACCATCCTCTTGATAGTTTTAATGTTAACTCATCAATCAAAAAATAATCCTCAAAGTCTAAAATATTTTCTTCAATTATTGTTTGAATATTTTTATTTTGTAGGCTTTTTTCTAACTCATAATTTAATGGTAATACAATATGATTTTTATTATTTTTAATTTGATTTAATAATTTTAATTCCATTTTTGGTGAATCTACTATGTGCAAAATTATGTCATTCAACGTTACATTTGAAATTCTTTAATTATAAAAACAATATTGATTTATGTTAAGATATAGTTAAAATATGCAAATAACGATGATTTATCATGCGTATATGTAAACAATGTATTCAATCTGATTCAAGACCTCAAATTTATTTTAGTGATGATGGAATTTGTGGTGCATGCTTGTGGAGTAATGAAAAAAAAACTATTGATTGGAATGAACGTAAAAATGAATTACATGAAATTGCCAATTGGGCTAAGCAAAAATCAAAAGATTATGATTGTGTAATAGGAATTAGTGGCGGTAAAGATAGTACAAAACAAGCCATAATTGCTCGTGATGTACTAGGAATGAAATGTCTTTTAGTAAATGACGAACCTGAAAATATTTCTGAAGTGGGAAAATATAATATAGAAAATTTAAAACAATTGGGTTTTGATGTTTTGTCTATTCGTCCAAACCCACAAATAATGAAAAAACTAATGAGAAAAGATTTTTTTGATTATCTAAATCCTATTAAAATAACTGAATATACATTATGGTCTGTGACATATGTTATTGCAAATAAATTTGATATTCCATTAATTATACAGGGAGAGAATGGTGGATTGACTTTAGGCATTTCAAATAGTGGTCTTGGAAAAGGACCTAATGCATTATTAGCTAATCAAACCAGCTCTGTAAAAGATGGATTAGATGAATATCTGAAAGTTGATGGTGTTAGTAAAAAAGATCTATTTTGGTATACTTATGATAGAAACCAATTAGAGAATAAAGATATTCGTGGAATTTGGTTGAATTATTATTTAGAAGATTGGTCAAATCATGGAAATGCTGAATTTGCAAAAAAGTATGGTTTACACTTTAGACCTGATGACACCGATCCTAATTCAATTGGAACATATGTCAAATACTCTCAGTTAGATTCAGATCTTGTTCAATTAAATCAAATGTTTAAATCAATTAAACTTGGATTTGGTCAATGCTCAGATCATGCAAATTATGATTTACGAGATGGTCTTATTGATAGAAAGAAGGCTATAGAATTAGTTTTGAATTATGATGGAAAATGCTCAATTAAATATATTGAAGACTTTTGTTCTTATATTGAAATTTCAATTGAAGAATTTTGGGAAACAGTAAATAAATTTAGAGGTCCAATGTGGATAAAAGATGATCATGGAGATTGGAAAAATCAATATCATGATGAACTAAGAAAACAACTCTAAATTTGTATTGATAATTTATTTTAGTTTCTAATGCTTTTAATTAATTCAAATGATTCAGCTTTTTTCAAACCAGATTCCATCCCTCGCTGACAAGATAATGCTTCAATTGATTTAATTGATCGTGGATGTGGAAATTTTTCAATTTCTGATTTATAACATTTGAATGCTTTAATTTTAAAAGAAATTTCTTTACTAATATCCTCATATACAGTAGGCATAAATGGATTTTTTACAATTCCTGGAATTTCATAAGAAAATAAATTTTTTACTGTCGTTGAATGTGGACGTGATGCAATTAAAGTAGATTCAAAAACTATTTGATGATCTTTATGTAAATCATTTTTTGGAGTTGTGTAAACAGTTGATGGTTTGTATTTTTTTATAATTTTTTCTATTTCCTGATTTATTCTAAGTGATGGAGTAGAATCCAATTTCATGTCTGTAAATTCTAAAAAATCAAATGTTGATATTCCCAATATTTTACCTGATTTAATACATGATTCTTTTCTTTTTTCTATCATATTTTTACTTGTATATTGGGCTGAAGCTCCTTCAGTAACTACACATAAGTGAACTTTATTTTTTTTTGATAGTTTTTTAATTGTACCACCCATTCCTAAAACTTCATCATCTGGATGTGCTGCAATAATTAGAATACTCATGATTATTTTTTTATTATATCTCTAATAATGTTTTAGAAGTATGACTAAGTTAAATATATGAATTTTTAAAAATTAATGACATTATGAAAATTGTATATGTTAGCGGTGTAAAATTTGGTTATAGTTTATTGTACGAAATTTTGGAGCATAATTTTGAAATTTCAGCAGTAATTAGTTATTCTGATTCAAAAAAATCCATTTATAGTGATTTTGCTTCGTTTGATTCTATTTGTAATAAATTTAATATTCAAAATATTAAAGTTAATAATATTAATGATGCAGAAAATGTTGAAATTCTTAAATCATTAAAACCTGATTTGATTCTAGTTATGGGCTGGTCACAATTATTGAAAAAAAATATTATTCAAACTTCAAAATTTGGTGTTATTGGTTCTCATCCAACTGAGTTACCAAAATATCGTGGTCGTGCACCCATACCGTGGAGTATAATTAAAGCATTAGATGAAAGTGCATTAACTTTTTTTTATATTGAGGAAGGTGTTGATGATGGAGATATTTTTGCCCAGAAAAAATTTTTAATTTCTCCAAATGATGATGCTACATCCATATATGAAAAAATTACTATTTTAGGAAAAAAAATGATTATTGAAAATTTAAAATTATTGCAAAATAACAAATCAAAACGAATTAAACAAGATCAATCAAAATTTATTGAATACTGGCCTAAAAGAACCCCAAATGATGGTTTGATAGATTGGTCAAAATCATGTGAAGAAATTCATACCTTAATTAGAGCTAGTACTAATCCATATCCTGGGGCTTTTACATTTTTTAAAAATCAGAAAATTATTATTTGGAAAGCAAATTATCGTAAAACTGAAAATTGTCAACCAGGAAAAATTTTAAAAATTTCAAATAATTCTATCACTATTGCTGCATCAAATGGAGAAATAGTAATCACAAAAGCAGATTTATCAAATGGTAATTCTATATTTATTGAAAATATATTCACTAAAAATGATGTGGGTTTATGCCTAGATGAAATTAATATCTAAATTTTGAAATTATATAAAACGTAAAATTTAAAAATTTATTTTTCATTTAATTATTGATTTGTTTCAATTTAAAATTATTTTATTATTCATAATTTTTTTCAGTATTTTTCCATCTATGGTATTTTCTACCTCTAATTTTTTCCCTGATGATTATGATGTAGAAGTAAATGATGAAGGTTGGGGTAAACTAATGATTGAAAATTCTATTTTAACAAAAAATGATAAATCATCACATGTGATAATTTGGGATGTCTCAACACTTACGATTAACGAAGAATTTTGGGGTGATAGGGGATTTCTAATTGATGATTTTAAACCTGCAAATTGTATTGAATGGACATTTGAAGGATATGATAATTCACTTTCTTGTATTTATCATGATTACGAAGTCTATATTAAAAATCATTATTCATCATTTCCCTATCCATTGATGAAAATAATTTTGAATAATATTGAATTTTCAAAAACTGGTAAATTTATGGATGTAGAATATACATCATCAGATAATATGACTAAAAATGATTCTTCGATCTTACTATCAAATTTAGTAAATAAAATTCCTGAATCTGTAGAAGAAACAGTTGTTGTGACACAAGAAACATCTGAAGAAGAAGGCGGTGGTTGTCTAATTGCAACAGCAGCATACAGATCAGAACTTGCACCACAAGTTCAACAACTCAGAGAGTTACGTGACAACCAATTACTTCAAACACAATCAGGAACTGTATTTATGGGAACATTCAATGACATTTACTATTCATTTTCACCAATTATAGCTGATTATGAGCGTGAAAGTCCAATCTTCAAAGAGATTGTAAAGGCTGGATTGACACCAATGCTCTCAACTTTGGCAATCATGGAAAGTGCAGAAACTGAGTCAGAAGTTCTAGGACTTGGACTCTCAGTAATTGCATTGAATCTTGGAATGTACATCGGACTTCCAGCATTTGGAATAGTTAAACTTACAAAGTTCTTTTAATTTTATTTTTATATTATAAATAACAGACTATATCTAATAAAATTATGAATAAAAAGAATAATAAAAAATTTACATTTAATCATTCTACATATCTAATTGCTGAAGCAGGAATTAATCATAATGGGGATATGGAAATTGCTAAAAAAATGATTGAATCTGCTGCTGTAAGTGGTGCAAATGGAATTAAATTTCAAACAATCATCCCTGATGAATTATTTTCAAAAAAGATTAATTCTGAATTATATGAACTTTCAAAAGATTGGATTTTAAATAAAAAAAATCATTTAGAATTGCAAAGACATTGTAAAAAAAATAATATAGATTTTTTCTCTACTCCTTTTGGAATAAAATCTGCAAGATTACTTCAAGAAATTAATGTACCAATTATTAAAATTGCATCTGGTGAAATAACTAATCATGATTTGATTAAATATTTATGTAAAATGAAAATACCTATGTTGGTTTCTACTGGAATGACTACCATTTCTGAAATTGCAGAAGTTGTAGAATTAATTAAACAATATAATTGTCCATTCACTTTACTACATTGTGTTTCAAGCTATCCTACTTTAGCAAAAGATGCAAATCTTTCTACTATTCAATATTTGAAAAATACATTTGATGTACCTGTGGGTTTTTCAGATCATACAACTGGAATTGAAGTAAGCTTGGCTGCAGTTGCTTTAGGTGCGTCAGTAATTGAAAAACATTTTACTCTTGATAAAAATATGCCTGGACCTGATCAAAAATTATCATTAAACCCTTCTGAATTTTTAGAATTATCTGAAAAAACACGATTAATTGAAAAAGCATTGGGGACACCACGTTCAACCATCATTAAATCTGAAATTAATTTTCGAGATAATATGAGAAAAAGTATAGGTGTTAAATCTGATATTCTACCTGGCACTTCACTTAAACGTTCAATGATTTCATTGTTCAGACCTGGAACAGGCATATCTCCAAATATGATGGATAATATTATCGGAAGAACTGTAAAAAAACCCATCAAGGCTGGAACTTTACTAAGCTGGAACGATTTTTAGTATTAAGAATTCCTTGACTAATAAAATTAATAATTTGGATTTGAATTCAAAAATAATCGCTATTAGATGTTTAACTGTACCTAAAAAAGGATTTGGAAATTTTAATAGATGTTTGAATATTGCAAAATCTCTTAGAGAAAAAGGAATTCAAATATTTTTTTTAGTAGATTATAACAAATCTATCTCTAAAATTCTTCAAAAAAATAATTTTGAATATATTTCAAAAAAAAAATATCAGCATAATTCTAGCTTTATCCTACACTTTCTTTATGAAAAAAAAATTGATAATATCATTATTGATATGAGAGAAAAAGGTGAAAATATTTCTAAATTATTATTTGAAAGAAATTTTAAATCTATCTTATTTGATGATGCATGGTGTAAGAATGTTTATTCTAATATTTTATTTAATGGAACTAATGTAAAAGATTATCATAAATATAAAAAAATAAATAAAAATTCCAAATTATTTTTAAATACAAAATATTGGATTATTAATAAAAATTTTCAACATTTTTCTAAAAAATTATCTGATATTAAAGAAAAACAAAAATATCATATTGTTATTTCTATGGGAGGTTCCGATCCAAATAATCTAACATTAAATGTTGTTGACTCGATAAAAACAATTAAAATGATAGATATTACAATAATAGTTGGACCCTTTTTTAATAATTTGATTCAATTAAAAAATAAAATCAAATCTTATAGACATATTAAATTAGTTACATCTACAGAGGAAATTTGGAAGGATTTTTCTAAAGCCGATGTTGTAATTACAAATGGAGGAAATACCTTGTTTGAATTATCCGCTTTATCAATACCAACAATTTCAATCCCTGCATTTAAACACGAGGTAAAATATTCTGAAGTATTTATGGATCAAAATTTTTCTATTAATCTTGGCTTTAAACAAATTAATCAAAAAATAATTCATTTTAATTTATTAAATTTATTAGAAAATCTGCCTGTTCGGAAAAAAATGTTCTATAGTGGAAAAAATATCGTAGATGGAAAAGGATTAGATCGAGTTCAAAAAATAATTTTAAGTTCATTAAACTAAATCTTTTTTAAATAAACCTGATGATTTGATTTAACTATGAAAAAATGGAAAAAACCTATAATCAAACATGGTAAAATGACTAAATATAATTACATTGTTCAATATCCTGAAAATCTAAAACTTGGAAAAAATTTTGATATTGGTGAATTTACTTATATTAACAGCGAATTTTGTGTAGAAATTCAAGATGATGTCCAAGTTGGTTCCCATTGTTCAATTTATTCAAATTCTACAATTGATGAAAAAAGTGGCCCAGTTAAATTAGGAAATAATTGTAAAATCGGTAGTCATAGTACAATAATGCCAAATGTTTCAATTGGAGAAAATTCTATTGTCGCAGCATATTCTTTTGTAACCAAAAATATTCCTAAAAATCAAATTTGGTCTGGAATTCCTGCTAAACTTATGAGGAAAATTACTTAATTCGAACTATTTTTTTTAAAACTAGAATCCAAAATTATAAAATCAAGTAAAATTGTTGATTCGTATTATGAATCTGGCAATTAAAGGAGGAACAAAATTGCGTTCACATCCGTTTCCTAAACATCCAATAATTGGTGAAGAAGAAAAAAGACAAGTTTTAGAAGTATTGGATAGTGGAAATATTTCTACTTTTATTGCCAGTCCTGGAGAAAATTTTTTGGGTGGAAAAAAAATTAAGGAATTTGAGGAAAAATTTTCTAAAAAAATTGGAACTAAATTTGGTGTAGCTTTTAATTCTGCATCATCGGCCTTACATGCTGCTGTAGTTTCTGTAGGTGTAAATCCGGGAGATGAAGTAATTGTACCTCCAACAACTTTTACCTCTACTGCTACATCATCATTAATGCATAATGCAATACCAGTTTTTTGTGATGTAAAATCTGATACCTATTGTATAGATCCTGAAAGGATTGAAAAATTAATTAGTCCTCTTACTAAAGCAATCATACCAGTACATCTTTTTGGTCATTCTTGTGACATGGATGAAATTTTAACTATTTCTAAAAAACACGATTTAAAAATTATTGAAGATTGTGCACAATCTATTGATGGTGAATATAAGAATAAAACATTAGGTACAATGGGTAATTGCAGTATTTTTTCCTTTCAAGAATCAAAAGCAATAATGACTGGAGAAGGTGGAATTCTTTTAACTGATGATGAGGATATTGCAAATATTGCAAGAATGGTAAGAAATCATGGCGAAGTTGTTTTGCCTACAATGAAACAACGTTCGTATAAAACTGAATTTTTAGGTTGGGGTTATAGAATGACTGAATTAGAAGCTGCAATTGGTATTGCACAGATTGACAAACTAGATTCATTAAATGCACAGAGAATTGAATTGGGAACTTATCTATCTAAAGAAATCAATAAAATTGATGGTCTTAAACATGTAAAATATGATCATGTAAAACATGTTTATTGGATGTTTGGATTTACATTTGACGAAAAAATAATTGGAATATCTAGAAATATTTTTTGTGATGCTTTAAAGGCAGAAGGAATACCAATTTTTGCTGGCTATGTTGAACCCCTACATTTGAATCCAATTTATACTGAAAAACGTGCATATGCATTCAAACACTATACTGGAAATGTAGAATATGGTAAAGGAGTTTGTCCTATTGCAGAAAAACTCCATGAAACTGATTTAATTAATACTATTGTTTGTAGACCCCCTGCAACATTAGATGATATGAAAGATATTGTATTGGCTATTCATAAAATAATTGAAAATAAAAATGAATTAATCTAATGAATTATTAGGTAATTTAGTCGTAAAAAAGAATTAAATGTTAAATTATCTGTATACAATTTATTGACTGAAAAATTCTTTTTAAAAAATAAAAATTATTTTTTACGTGATTCCACTTCTGATGATAATTTATTTATTTATAATTTAGTCAGTGAATTTTTAAAAACTGATCTTTCTGTAACTTTTTTGTCAATGCCTTCATTAGATGAATTTTTTAAAAATAAAATTAAACGCTATGTAATTTCCGATGGAAAAGAATTATTAGGATTTGTTCAAATTTTAGAGAATAATGAAGTAGGATATTTTTTAGATAAAAAATTTCAAAATAAAGGAATTGGAACTGAATGTGTCGAATTACTTATGAAATTGAATCCTCGAAAACAATTTTTTGCTACTATAAATGATAAAAACGAATTTTCAAAAAGGCTAATTAAGAATCTTGGGTTTAAACCTAAAGCAACAATATATGAAAAAATTATTGACCTCTAAACTTTTCTTTTAAATTATTAAAATCATTTATTCCTATTTTTGCTGAATACTTGTCATTTATTTTTTTAAATTCTGGATTTTTATCTAATAGATTTAAAATTTCATTCATACCAAAAAATTCATTTTTTGAAAATAATTTATTATAAATAATTTTTACAAATTCTAAATCTTCTTCATAATCAACTGTCCATCTTAATTTTGAGAGATCTTTATTATTTTTTAAATTTATAATAAAATATTTATTTTGATTTTCTATCATAAATCTATAAAAAAATTCTCTCCAAAAACCTTCATTTAATGTATTCCATAAATTTTCAAGAGTTTTAAAATTAAATATTGCATATTGCATACCTTCAGGAAATGTTTCTTCTACACAATTAGTTACTAAATCTGGTTTTCTCTTTGATGTTAGAAATTTCTTAATTCCATTTTCTATCATATTTATGTCAATTAGAGGACAATCTGCATTAATTTTTACTATAATATCGCAATCAAACTTTTCCCCAGTTTTGTAAATTCTATCAATTAAATCATCTTCACTTCCTGCATAATATGAAATTTTTTCTTTTTTTGCAAATTCAATTAGTGGTTTATCTTGGACTTTGCTAGTTGTTGAAATAATTATTTCTGAAATCGTTGAAATTTTTTGTAGCCTGTTATAAATATGCCAGATTAATGGTTTCCCTTCAATATCGGCAAGCACTTTTCCTGGTAACCTTGTTGAACCCATTCGTGCTTGTATAACTGCAATAATTTTTTCCATATCTATTTTGAATGAATTTTAAAATTATTATTAGCTAAAGGTAGTTTGATTTCTCTTTTTTGATTAAATGATTTTCTTGCTGCAACAATTATTTCTAAAGATTTTAATCCCTCATTCCCATTAGATATTGTTTTTTTATCTAATTTTATTGAATTTATAAGATCTTTTAATCCTCTCTGAATTGGTGTTTCACTAATTTTTTCTTTAATAATATTTTCTTTTTCTAAAATTTTATACACGTTTGATTTATTTGATATTTTTGCTAACGTTGCTTGATTTTTTATTAAATCCATTTTTATTACTCCCTTCATACCGTAAACTTCTATGTCAAATTTTGCATAATTAGTATAATCTAATGAATTTATTCTACAAACTGTTGAATTCAAAAATTTCATTTTAATATCTAAATTAGGATCTTTTTCATTTAATGACTTATTTTGACTACTTTCACTTTTAACATATTTTATTTCTCCAAATAACATTCTCAGTAAATCAAACAAATGTGAGCCTGTATTTGCTACCCCAGCTCCGTAATACGCATTTATAGTTTGAATTTTACCAATTTTTTTTTCATCTAAAATTTTTTTAATTTTAGTATAAATTGGATGAAATCTTCTTTGATGGTCAATCTGTAGTGATATATTATTTTTTGTACATAATTCAATAATTTTTCGTGCATCATTAATTGAATCACTAATTGGTTTTTCTAAAAAAATTCCTTTTATTCCTGAATTTGCAGCTTCTTCAACTATTTTTAGATGTGTAGAAACTAATGTACATATTGACACACAATCTAACTTTTCATTTTTAAATAATTCTTTTGTACTATTGTAAGTTTTTGAAACTTTGTATTTTTCGGCATATTTCTTAACTTTTTTCTCATCTAAGTCACATAATGCTACTAAATCTGATTGTGTATTTTTAAAATATGATCCTGCATGCGTTTTTATAATATTACTCTGGTTATCGTCAAATTCACAACCAATTCTTCCACATCCTATAACAGCACACTTTAATTTTTTCATAATTTTTCAAGTTTACTTTTAATTAAATCTATACTTAAAACAGGAGTTGGATCTATATTTTTTAAAATTGCAAGATATATTGTGCAATAATCTAAAATGTAAATTAATTGTATTATTTTACTTAGAATATTGCCATTATTTGATTTTATTTCATAAAATGAAATGTCTTTTTCTAGAAAGATTTCTTTAATTATTACCCATCTTTCTTTAGTTTTAATATAATCATCTTCACCTTCAATCATAATAGGTTGTAATGTTGAATCTTTTTCCCATGAAACAATTCCATTATGACAGGATTCTATAATATCATCTATCATTACATGTAATTTTGTATTTTCTTGAAGTGAATTTTTAAATCTAATTGCAACAGATTGAAGTCCCCATGGATAATAGATTACTGGAGTGTTTTTAATCCAATATGCCAAATTTAATGAAATATTATTTTCATTTAGATTTAGTGAACTAATTTTCTCTTCTGTTTTTTTTAATTCCTCAATTGAATTATTAATGTCCTTAGTAGAAATTGGTAAAATTGGTAATAATATTTTGATCATTGAATAAAGATATGTAACTAGTGATGCTCTAGGAGAATGATTCATTAAAATTTTTCTGTATTCTATTTTTTTCTCATTACAAATTTTTTTTATTTCACCACCACTTGAAAATGCCATAATTTTACAACCTAATTCAATTCCTTCTTTTAAAACTGTAATTGTTTCGATTGTATTTCCTGACACACTTGTACAAATTAATAATGAATTTTGTTTGACAGTTTTAGGAAGATGATATCCCTTAACAACTTCAACATGGATATCTGTTTTAGATAATACACTTGCAAAAATATCGCCAATTGTTCCTGATCCACCCATTCCAGCAAATACAATATGGGAAATCTTTTCTGTCACGATTTCTTTTAAATTACCATTCAATGAATTTTTGGCCATTACTGGCCAATTATCATAAATCTCATATAAGTGACTTTTATCCACTATTTTCATTTCTTCTTGCGTTAACACAATTTTTGTCTAATTGGCAAAAATATAACTCTGATGACTTAATCCTACTTATTCCTAATTTCTTCCTAATTATAATCAAATTCTATATTTAAAAAAGAAAGGTTTTTGAAATAACCTGCTAATTCCATGTGATGGAGAAATTAAAAATTTATCTTGGTGATATCACTTATGATACTGTTTCATTATCTACTGATGCAATTCCATTGGCAATTGGATATATTGCTGCATATTGTAAAAAAATTTATGGTTCAAAAGCCGAAATTACTCTATTCAAATATTTAGAAGATTTAGAACAAGCATTAGTTGATTCTCCTCCAGATATTCTTGGACTTTCAAATTATAGTTGGAATCAAAATATTGGTTTAGAGATGTTCAATATTGCACGGAAAAGTAATCCTGATGTACTAACAGTATGGGGTGGTCCAAATTTCCCAATTGATTTACCTTCACAAAAAAAATTTATGAATGAAAATAAAATTGTTGATATTTATGTTCCATTAGAAGGAGAAATTGGCTTTTCAAATATTGTTGAAGTGTGTTTTTCTGCAAAATCATCTGATCAAATTAGGAAATTAGCAATATCAAAACCCATTGAAGGATGTGTAATTAGAAATTCAAATAACGAATTAATTTTTTCTGGTCCTGGACTTAGAACTAGAAAACAACTTGATGACTTACTTGACAGGTTTATTTGATAAATTTTTTGATGGAAGATTGAGTCCATTAATGCAAACAAATCGTGGATGTCCATTTCATTGTACATTTTGTACTGATGGAATTGATGAAAAACAGTTAGTAACTCAATTTAGTATGGAACGTGTAATTTCAGAAATTAATTATATTGGACATCATTCAAAAATGAGACCATCTACAAGTATGTTAATTTTAGCTGATCTAAATTTTGGAATGATTCCTAGAGATAGAAAAATTTGTGAAGCTTTAGTTGAAACCCAAGAAAAATTTGGATTTCCAAAAAAAATTGATTGCTCCACTGGAAAAAATGCAAAAGATAGAATTATTGAGGCTATAAAAATACTCAATGGTGCATTAGGGATTAAATTATCTGTACAATCTACAGATGAATCTGTGATGAAAAATATGAGGAGAGATAATATTAGCAGTGATCAAATGTTGGCACTTGTACCTGCTATCCGTGAATCGAATTTACCTAGTGTTACTGAAATTATAGTTGGATTACCTGGTGATTCATTTGCAACAAATATCAAAACTATAAAGGATATGATGCGTGTAGATGTTGATCAATATCTTGTATATACCTTAATGTTACTTCATGGATCAGAATTAGCTACTCCTGAAGAAAGAAAAAAATGGGGATTTAATACTAAATTTAGAATTTTACCTAGAAGTTTTGCAGAACTAAAAAGTGGTAAGAAAGTTATGGAAATTGAAGAGGTAGTTGTTTCTTCAAATTCATTATCATTTGATGATTATGTGAAAATTAGATTATTAGCTTTTTCTATTTTTGTTACTAATCAAACTGCATACAAACCAATTATCAAATTTCTTCGTCAAAATAATGTCGATATTTTTAATTTGTTTAATAGACCACTTGATGATGATAATTTACCTGTAAATCTCCAAAGTATATTTGATAAATTTAAGGCATCTACAGTCAATGAATTATGGGATTCCCCTGAAGAAATCCTAGAGAATTTTCAAGATGATGATCAATACCAAAAATTAATCTCTGAGCATATTGGATTTAATGTAATTCAATTCCATCAAGCCCTTGTAACTACAAATCATATGCCTGAATGGACTGAATACATAATAAAATTAGCAAAAGTTCTCTTGGATGAAAATAACATTCCTCAAGAAAAATATCTAGAACAATTTAATGATATTTCAAATTATTGTCGTGGATTAACTCATAATACTTTAGAATTAAATGCTAATTTGTCTAATCCTGAATTTTTATTTAAATATGATATTGAAAAATGGGTTCTTGATTCTACTAACCAGACTATGGATAAATTTGAATTTAGTAGATTAAGGAAAATCATGTTTACGTATACTGCTGAAGAAATTGAGTTATTTAAAACGAATATGGATATTTATGGAATAACTACAAATGGTATGGCTCAAGTTTTAAAGCGAATTGCAAATGTCTATTTGTGGAGAAAACCAGTAACTATTTCATAATGATATAATGATTTTATTTTAAATAAGGCTATTTGATTTTGATTTTTAAATGTCTGAAATATCTATAGATTCATCATTACGAACAGTTGAATGGAAAAATAATAAAGTAATAATGATTGAACAAACAAAATTACCTAATGAACTTGTATTTGTAGAATATGATGATTTTAATCAAGTTGCTAATGCAATCAAAAC
>Ga0315316_10001272_pt1 | contig 17479 bp, 37 predicted proteins | sample M160m3416metaG_FD_203702 | JGI IMG/M metagenome (GOLD analysis project Ga0315316, IMG submission 203702) | Ammonia-oxidizing marine archaeal communities from Monterey Bay, California, United States - M1 60m 3416 | ecosystem: Environmental > Aquatic > Marine > Intertidal zone | place: USA... | reverse complement strand
AGAAGATCCAGAGAATAATAACTTTTTATCTTTTAATGTAGGATATATTTTCTAGGAGACAACATGCCAGAAATACAATTAAGTCAATTTTATATAGAATTCATAGGATTCACTTTAACTCTAATCGTAGCACTAGCCATGAGAGATTGGGCTACATCTTTTATTAAAGGAATGAAGTTCAAAATGAACAAGGCCTTCACAGAAGGAGATAAAGTTATTCTAGATGGTTGCCCTGCTCTGATAGTAAAAATAGGAATGAGCGAAACAGTCTTTGGTGTCTATGGTAAAGAAGGATACACATGGCGATATGTACCTAATGAAAGAATAGCCTTTGCTAAATTAGAAAAAATTGTAGACCCTGATTTACATAGAGATAGTGACCAAGAAAAAGCTCAAAAAATAATCGACCAAATTCAAACTTCTAACATAAATAATAATAGTAAGGAAATTGAAAAAATTAAAAACGGTAAATAATAATGGCTGAAACAGAACAATACGGACAACCCTCAAGAGCAGAAGAAATTCTAGATAAATTGTTGCAGACGGCAGAGTTTCAAGATAAAGAACTAATAGATATAGCTATCAGCACCAAACAGATGGGTGAGACTCTGATAGATATGAAAGTAGGTGGAGATGTAGATACCAAACAAGCAGCCATACAACAAGGGGTAGAAAATGAGTTATCAAGATTAAGTCAACATAATACAGAGAAAACAAGTGATCAAATGGTAGAAGCTAAAAAGAAAGGTGGCCTTGCTACAGAAGATTCACAAGAAGAGCATTCAACATATCTAGCAGATTTAAGAACTAAAGCCCACCAGAATCTTGTAGAAACTGTAAAAGGGTGGAGAAACAACGCTAATGCATGGTTAGAAAATAAAGCTTCCTTCAGTAATTTTCAAGGCGCTTTAAAAACTGATTTCAACCTTTTTACTGGTAAACTACAGTTACTAACTCAATTACCTGGTGTAACAACATTATTGTCTGGAATAAAAATGATTTTGGCGACGGCGTTATTATGGATAGCAAAGGGAGTTCCATTCCTAGGAAAAATTGTTAAAGTCATTGCAAAATTGTTTGGTAAAGGAGAATGGGCAGAGAAGATGGGTTTCGGAGAAAAAAAGAAAAGAATAAAAGATCCAGGTGAATGGAAACCCGGTCAGTCTGATGCAGGTGGTGCTAAATACAGAAAATGGAAAGCAGATTCAGAACTTTATAAAGCTCAAAAAGAATCAGATGGTATTATACGCAAAAGTATGGATGGTTTAAAAAAGGGCACGACAAATTTAACAAAAAAAACTGGAAGAGGTCTAAACAAATTAGGTACAAAAATTGGAGATGGTTTCGGTAAATTATCTAAAGGTGCTGGAAAATTATCAAAGAAGCTAAAGGGAAAATTACTAGGTAAAGATGGATTATGGGAAAAAACAAAAAGTGGTTTTGGTAATATGGGCCGGAAAGTAAAAGGTATGTTTTCAAAAGATAGTAAGCTAATGAAAACCATGAATACCATGGGTACAAAATTAAAAAGTGGTATGGGTTTTATAAAGAAAGGTTTTGGTAAACTTGGTGGAATGTTAAAGACTGTAGGTAGAGCAGCCTATGCTGCAATTGCAGCAGTTGTTTCTGCCATGTGGACTGCACTTGTTGCTGTGGGGTCAGCTATAGTAGCAGCTTTAGGAACTATAAGCGCACCAGTATGGCTTATAATAGCAGCTGTTATCTTGATAGGTGTTGGATTATATATCTTTTGGGAGGATCTAAAAAGAGGTTGGGCCAAGATGAAAGAAGATTTTAAAAGAGGTATTAAAAAACTAAAAGCACTGGGTCCGAAAATAAAAAACTGGTTTACTGATACAGGAGAGGATATTGCTTATAATATTAAATGGTTAATTGCAAGAATTAAAGATGGTGTTTTAAATATGGCCAATTGGATTATTGATAAAGTAAATTATGTGCTTCCTAAAAGATGGGAAATTGAAAAATTTGATGTAAGTAATGTAAAAGATTTAGAGGCAAAAAGATCAGAACAACTAAAAGACAGAACTGAAAGAGACGCTGAGTTAGATAACGCTGTAGCAGCTGCCAAAAAATCGGAAGATGATGTAAAATTAGCAGAGACAACTGTTGCAACAACTCAAAATACTCCACCTGTTATTAATAATGTTAATAATACATCACAAAACAGGTCACACTTTACTGGACAACCATTACCTCGTGATTCGTTTATGAGAGCACAAAATGAAGTTAGATAAGTGTAGAACTGGCCCCTCATTCCCGCCGTTACTACGATACCGCCTGCCGCATCCGATACCTTTCCGCTTTGAGTATTAAGAATCCCCATTCTTAATCGTCCCTTCACTTAGAATTAAGTGATTCAGTAGGCCGACACGAGCCTACATTCCCTGGTCTTTTGTTAGGTATTAGTTATTTATAATCCTAACGAACTTTCTTTAGTTCTCTGCAGCGAGTTTTTCAAAATAAGATATTGAATTATCTTCTTGATTACTTGCGGCTGCTTGAACTGGAGTATCACTCCAAGGTTGTTCATCAGCTGTAGCAGTATTACCTACTGAATTATCTTCAGCAATGGTCTCTGCAGTCGCTGTTGAAACACCATCAAAGCTCAATCCTAATACTCGTTCCATTTTCTCTTTCAATTCGTCATAAGACTTGAATTGATCTGGAGCTATAAGCTCTGCGAGAGAATGTTGTTTATTGTAAATGGTCTCAAGTTCAGAATCATCTTCTGACACAGGTGCCGAAGCTGAGAATTCTGATTTATCATAATTCCAGTAGCCATCTACTTTTCTAACTTTAAGTTTAAAGTCAGCACCTTCCCACATATCAAATGGATTGAGTGGTGATTCATCTTCGAATTGAGGTTGCATTACATCTTTGACTTTCTCAAAGATTTTTTTACCGAAACGATAAAGCATTACTTTACCTTCAAACTCGGGATGTTTAGGATCAGAAACAACTAGAACATTAGATACATAATGTAATCTTCTTTTTTGTTTTCTAGCTATGTCTTTATTAGCATCATCACCAGAGTTCCATAATTTAGTATTATGTTCACTAACTGGATCAGCTTTTCCTAAAGTTGTTAAAGATTTCTCTATAAACCAACCACCTGGACCTTGAAACCCATGATCCCAATATTGGATCCATGGAAGTTCTTCTCCATTGGCTGCTGGTAAGAAACGAAGGACTGCGTATCCATTACCTGATTTATCAAGTTCTGGTTTCCAGTATCTATCGTCTGCGAAATTTTTTGTTGAAGCTTCTGAATCTTTTTCAAGAGCGGATTGAAGCTTATCAAATCCTCCCCTGCTGCGTTTTAGCTCATTAAATGACATTGTATTTTTCTCCTTATATGCATTGTATTTTATTTTATAAAACTATCGTATGTTAGTAAAGATTTCTCTTTACCCTTATATATATGGTAATCGCATTTTGCAAATTTGTCAAGGACTTTTTTGATCTGTGCTTCCTGAGTTCCCGCCATAGTATTCGGTTCATCAGTACCGATTCTTAATCTGGAAGTTTCTTTCTTCCGACCATAATTATCAGTTCCCGCATATATATTCTGATAAGTATCTTCTACAAAGTTCCAAACTGAATCGAAACCTAGTAAATTTATCTTATCAAAACCTTTGTAACAAGCATGAGCCAAAGCATTAGAGCCACAGAAAAAGTTTACACTAAATTCTGGATCCTCTTTTGGTCCGGTCATACTCTCTATTTTCCATAGTGGATCGCATCCAACTACATGAACTTGTTTTGACTCTTTATTTTCATCGCCAAATATTTGTACATAATGATAAGCGTTTGGATTATCATCATATATCTCATAATCTCCGTGTCTAAATTCTTCTAATAAAGACTCTTTATAATCTATTGGAATAGGACTCCAATCAGGAAATATACACTTGTTATTCTTTGGATAACCTGAAGCACATATCTCTTTAATTACTCCTGCATCTCCTGATACAAGATAGTCTGGTGTAAAATCTCTATACAGAGCATTACAACCAAATGTTGTTCCTTCTAATTCTTTTAAATCAATCCCTTTTCTTGAAGGACCGTTTCCTATTATCCAAGCTACTTTAGCCATATACCTTTTAATATTGTTTGTAATTTCTTATGTTCTAAATCTAAAAAAGGAGCTAAGCTGTCTAATCGTTTTCTTTCTTTTGGCCAGATGAAATCTTCTGATATCATCTGGTTATAATCTTTAAAAATATCAAAGATTTTATCAGCAGCAATGATAGTAGAAGAACAGATTCTTCCACCTAGATACTCTCTTAATATATTAGAATGTTGTCCGTCTTTAATACCTATACAAATATCTATCTGTTTGTACTTATCAAATAAGTATCTCATATCTTCTGTAACTGCATATGTTAATTGTTGTTTTGTTTTCTTGAATTCTTTATAGTTCTGTTCACACTCTACATCTAGTAAATTTTTAACATAGAACTTTCCTTTAGAAAGATTAGCTACATAAAAATCTTGTAATTCTGTATGATACTTTCTAGCTAACTTAGCAAAATGATATTTGTCCTTTCTCTTGAGAAAAGTTTCTAACTTAACTGTTGTCTTTCCAGCGTATTTAAAATAGTCATAACTGTCTGTATTGAAGTGATTGTTAATAGCTAGATATAAACAGTAGGCATCGTATCCTTCTCTACTCGTCATTAATACCACCTTTGGCGACTACTTAATGTATTATTCATTTCTTGATTCTTCTGTTCTCTACGAATAGCTTCTTTCTTTTTTCTTTGTCTTTTCTGTGCTGGCTTTTCGTAGTATTCTCTTTTTCTAACTTCTTGAATAATTCCTGCTCTATCAACTTTCTTTTTAAACTTTCGTAATAGTTGATCGAAGGATAAAGGTCTAGGTTTGTTCTTATCGAATTTTTTCTTTTTATCAAAGTGTTTTCTTTGATGATAGGGTTTTTGTTGTTGTGGTCTCATATATCTAATTTTACATTTGATTCATCTTTTAAAAATCTTAAACTAACTGCTTCAGCTTTAATCTTTTCTTTTAGTGGTGGTGTTATTAATCCCTTAACTGAATCAGGTTCAAGGTGATTCTCTTGACAGAAATAAACTATCGCGTCTATATAACTCAACTTCTTCTCAATAACCAATTCTTCAACTGATGTCGTAAACTTCTTTTTAGTTAAGATCATATATCTATTATAACAGCTTTTGCTGAGATGTCAAGGTGTTATAAATAACTTTGTATTCATAACTATTATAATTACGGATAAACGCCATGAATGTTAAACAATCTTGGCGCAGACACGGCGAAGAAATTAAAGATGTAAGTACAGGTTTTCTAGAATGTTCAGTATACATATTAGGAATATTTTCTCCTTTCATCTTTATGTGGATTAGTGGGTTCACCATTTAATTCTCTTAGGCACTGTTCCAAGTACCATCATTACATATTATATTCGGCTCTGTATTGGGCACGAACTTCCTTTAGCTGGTCTAACCAATTCTTTGGTTCTTCAACAAATAATTGTGATTGACCTGTTTCTTCTACAGCAACAATAGTTACTATTCGTTCTATTGATACATTATACATTTCTTCAAACATCTTAGCATAAGCTGTTTCTTGTATAAAGTAATTCTTAATCTTACTAGCCGACTTAGCTTTAGTGCTAGTCTTGAAATCTATAACAGATACTTTACCAGCGAAGTCAGCTATGCAATCTACTCTACCTGCCATTTCTAATTCATGGCTATACATAGAACCTTCTAACATATAGATATCTCCGAGCTTTTCAGTAATTGCTCTTGTCTGATTAAACATCATCTTATCTATAGGAGTAGCCTTAGCTAACTTCTCTGTAATATCTAAATTGTTTATAAAGTCCTCCATCATATAATGATATCGTGTACCTCTACCGGCCGCTTGAGAAGATATCTTATTAGCTTTTTCTTCACCAACCCATTTTCTCCAAGCCTCTATTCCTTTTCTATTCATTAATCCTGTTACTGTCGTAACTGAAGGATAATGTTTTCCTTCTGGTGTTGTGTAATATCTCTTTCCGTTTATTGTTTCTGTGGGTAATGAAACAGACTCGTACCCTTCTAAATGATTAAACATTATATATTTTTTTTCCTATGTTTTTTAATAATTGTATCTGTCTTTACTTGTTTAGCTGTTCTTCTATTGTGTTGTTTATCTACAGCACTACCAGGATGGCCTTCACCAACTTTCTGTAAGACTTCTTTAAACCCACCTAACTTTCCAGTTCCTACTCGTGCTCCACTCACTATATTAGGAGCATGAATAATTTGTTTTAAATGTGGATTTATTTCTTTGTATTCTTGAAGTTCAGAAAAGGACATAAACACTTCATGTTGTTCACCTGTATCTTTATCTTCTAATGTATAAGTTGGCATTAGCTCCTTTTCGTCCTTTCTATTAAAATATCAATCTCTTTCATCTGTTGTTTAGATTGAGGTTCGTATCTCATTAATCTATCAAGAGCTCTTTTTCTTCTACCTAAAACTCCACCTGTATGACTAAATTTTTTCATTACTTCTTAATCTCTATATCTTCAAATTCCATTTCACCATCAGGCCCTATACTAACCCACTTCTCACCTTCTTTAACTTGATAACCAGGTTGTGGTGGTCTTTTAAAAGTCTGTGGTTTTGAATCTAAAACATCAGGAATTTTATCCATCTTTTCTTGAATCTTTCCTTGAGTTTCTAAATCAGTTTTATTTAATCTATCTGAAAGTATTGCATATGTTTCTTTCTCTTTCTTTAAATCTTCTAATGCAGAATCTCTATCGTTAATCAATTCTGCTATTCTCTTATGTGCATTACCTAATTGAGATTGTAGGTCTTTCATATTATTTTGTAAAAGTTTTATATCACTTTCTAAACTCATTGTGGTCTCCTCTCTGCTTCTGGCCTTCTATCTAAAAATAATTTTATAACACGCTGTTCTCCTTCAGTAAAATCAGATACTCTTTTAGGCCCCCATGTTGTTCCTACTCTAACACACTTGTTAGCTGTATTACAATACAAGTTCCATTCTTCATCAGTCATTTGTGTCTTATGAAGTTTATCTTCTGTTTCTTTATAGATTTCTCTCCCTAGTTCAGCAAAAAACATTTCTGCTGGGCTTGGATCATATAATCCTCTTGGTCTACCTCGATACATTTCATTCCTTCTCATTATCTTCCTTATTTTTTAATTTTTCTGTTAAATCCAAAACATTGTCAGGAATATTTCCACTATAGATATCTTTCCCTTCTTGTTCTGCCGTATCCTCAATATCAGGAAATTCTATTCCTGGTCCTGATGCATTGGCGGCTGTTAATGATATAGATAATAAATCTTTACCCATTAACTCAGCTGCTATGTTCCCTGTTGGAGAATGGAGAATTAAATTATCTAATCCATCAGCATTCCTAAAATAACTATCAATCATTAAAGCAAATTGAACAGCTGCTTTATAAACTTCATGGTCAGGCCATGACATTTCTCTTACGATTGAATCTCCATCTTCTGCAAATACAAGCTCAACTGTTTTATCTCGCTTTAACTTAATAACAGCATCTCCTTCAAATATCTCTATATCAAACTTTTTTCTTTTTTCCATCTTCTTCTCGTACATGCTTCATAAAATTATTGAATCCTGTATCGTCAAGATACGGGACTTTAATTCCTTCTGTATTTTTATATTTGTTATCTCTCAGATAAGAGAGCATATAGGTACTCCCTTCCGCTTCTCCTTTTTTCCAGGAATGACGGACGGCTACTAATATAAGTAAGATATATGCGGCGCCTTCAATCAGGCTTATTGATAATTCGTTCATTGTGTAACATTATATAATAAGTGTACCTGCGGATACAAGTTTTTCTATGTTCTTGTAACTTTCTGTATTCTGTCAATTTGTGATGTGATGATAGCCTTTCTATTAGGCCAATAGATATATTCCTTATCTTCATTCTTCATTAAGTTTTGAAGTAATGGAAGAATAAGTTTTTCACATTCTATTAATCTATCTTTATAATCCAATTCTTTTTTAGTATCAATTGCTTCTAGATTTTCTTTATGATCGTCAAGTTCACCTAGTGCATTACTAATTAATTTCTGTAGTAAATCAACTTTAGAGTCTAGAGTTTCTATCTGTGCTGAGTTAGCTTGTCCCGCATTTGATGCTGCAACAGCTTTTAACTGTTCTGCTACTTCTTCACCAATACCAGCTTGTTCGCCAGTCTTAGTTACAAGTTCTTCTTGATCAACTGCAGTAAAACCAAAATCATTTATTTCAGCCATTTTCTTTTACTCTCTTTACGATTTTAATTCCTCGCCTAGTTAATTCGTTTCTTATTTTCTGTTTAACTTTAGGTTTAGTATTGTCTTTGTTTAATTCTTCAAACAATTCTGTTTGAGAAATTGTTTTAATATAATAGTGTTCTGCTTCCCAACGATTTGTTGGTCTACCAGTTTCAGGATTTTTAATCCATCGTTTTCCACTCTCTTTTAATTTAGTTGGCATGTCATTATTTTTATGAAAAGATCAAGGGGTGTTAGTTCGCCATCAAATTGGCACAATCTTAATACTTCACTCCCCTCTCACTTATAAGCTTATTCGTCAGAGTCAGTATCTACAGCTGGTTCTTCATTAACAACTGGTGCTTCAACAGCGGCCGGAGCCTCTGCATCACCTTGTTGTTCACGAATCTCAGCTAAGAAGGTTTCTCTTAAACGACCAACACCTGCTAGTTCTTCTCCTCTAAATGCGCCTCTTTGTGAGCACACATCTATAATAGATACTACACCTGCTAAGTCTTGAGCGGTTACTATTTTCGCTTCCATAATATTACTCCCATAATATAATTATATTAAGTAGAATTTATTTCTACTATTCTATTTTCTCACCGCTTTGCATATTTGTCAAGGTTTTTCTCCTATTAAAATATTGAATGCGGCGTCTCCTTTGTATCTGTTTTTTGGTGTTATTAGAAAATCTTCTTTTTCTCACGCTGGAAATCTAGATACAGTGCTTGCTTTATCTGGAACATTAGAATCAACCTCTTTCACTACAGGAGCTTCGATTGATACATCTGTTGTATATCCAGATTGGAGTCCTGTTCCTTTCCATGTGGAAGAATCAGAATCCCAAAAAAATTCTATGACTTCATTTTTAAATGGGTCTAACATTTTAAGTAATCCACCATATGGATCAAAATGTCTTATCTCTGCTGCTAATGATTTACCATCAGCATCTTTATAAAAGACAGTTCTTTCTTCTTGTGTTAGTCCTAATTTATTTAAAGTCATACTAGTATTTATTCAGTAAGTTCGTTTGATTTGGGCAACCAATCAGGAAAAGTTTCAAGCATTAATGCTCTTGTCATTCCTTTGTATGGTATCTTCTTGCTTACTACTGACATAAGAAGTTTAGCTTCAGATTCATGAACTGACCTAAGGATATTTAAATAAATATCTTCTCTCTTAGCTTGTTTCATATCAGGCCCACCTTTTACAAGGTACTGAAATTGTCTATGTGCTCTATTTAATCTATCGTCAGCTAAATCAACTGCCGGTACATCAGAAAACTGTACACCTTCTGGTAATGGTCCGTCAGGGACTAACCATACGATTGCAGGATGATATGCTCCTTTGATTATAAGTTCCATATCTTTTCTATTCTTATATAGAGATAGAAATTCTATTTTGTCCTTTTTGCTTTTAAGTTTTGATGCTTCCGAAAGTATTTCGGCGACAGATGCATCTTGAACCATTTGTGGTAATGCCATAATTAAATCACCTTTAGTATTATCATGTTGTTATTAACTCGACCAGTAACTTTACTAGCCTTTGAATTTATTTCATTCATAGTATTATTTAGTACAATTTTACCCCCGCCTAAAACACGATCCAAATAATGGGTTGTCTTGGCTCCTAATTTCTTGATACCAGATGTTTCTTCATCAAAATTATGTATGGTTGTTCCCTTAACATTTAGTCCACCACGATCCATTGCATGATAGTAGCTCAACTGATTAGTCTTTGTATTAAATAAACAAAGTGTCTGAGCTCCTATAATATCACTAGGATCTATAGATGTTATCTTATTATCTACATCTTCATCTAGGAATTTTAAGTTCTTTACTTTATCTGTTGCTGATAACTGTTTAGCCTTCTTGGCCTTCCTTATAGGTTTATGATTCTCAGCATATCGTAAACTGTCTGTTTGTATTCTTGTAATGAAATTAATGAAGTCTCCTTTCTCACCTTTAGTCATGTGAGAATACGCTTCTTTTAATTGTTTAGATTTTCCATCACGAGCTTCTTTAACTTCATCTATTATTTCTTGATATTGTTCTGGTATCTTATTAGCAACTGTAGCAGATATGTTTAGGCCTACTAGATACTTGTACATATCAAATGGTTCTACATCCCATACATCTATGGCATGGTCTACTTCACCTAATATAGATTGAACTTTAGCATCTATGTTTTCTTGAACTGTTTTTCTTTTCTTAACTACTTTATCTTTATCTACTAGCTCAGCACCCAAATACATATTAAAAAGATTGTGTGCTTTCTTATTCCAGTTTTTTAATTCTTCGTGAACATAAGCTTGTACATATGCATTGCCTGTCATTCCTTCTGGAAGAGGTTCATTCTTTGTATCTACTTGAGGGAACTTAACTCCGTTCTCTAGACCACGAATGAAATAGGCTAGAGTTCCAGGTACATACATCTTTGAAAACTTACTAGCGTTCTTATACTTAAACTTTTTGGCATAAGAGATTATGACCTGATTTACTTTCTTGCGGTCATACATATAATTATACCAACCAAAGAACTCATGCCAACCCTTATTATCAAAATAATCTCCACTAGGTTCTAAACCATAGTGCATTTCATCAATAGACTTGACCTCGGCTCGTGTCTTACGAACTGGTTTTCTTCTAGCTTTTGTTGTTTTTCTATTTGCCATATAAATTTATTTAGTCATTTAAAACTTTTAAATAACTTTTTACTGTATATCCACCATAATCTTTCATGATAATAATATGCAATTGTTTTAATAATACTGTCAATCGTCATGATAGCTCCTGCTATTTGCCAACTCCCTGTTATCATAAAACTTACTAATCCTGTAACTCCTATAGAAAAAATTCTCCAACAGATCGACTTAATTAATGATAATCGGCGACTTGATATTTTCATTGTCTGTAAAATATATGCTCCTCTATTTGTACTATCTTGTCTAAAGCTTTAGCCCATACAGGTAATACTTTAGTGCTATGGTAATGTGTTGAACCTTCTGTAATATCTAATGGTCTTTCTTCTATGAAATCTACAGCTAAGTAGAATGCTTCTTCATAGGAAAATCCCCATGTCTCTACAGGTTCATCTGACCTGCCATCACAGTACCAACTAAACTGACATGAATGTAAATCAATTCTTCCACTAGGATAGAATTTAGTTTGTTTAACTACATTACATATTGTGTTAGGATATCTATTATGGTCAACTCTATTAAACACAACTTGTGCAACAGCTACCTTTCCTAGTAATGGTTGATTGCGTGCTTCCCAATAAATGTTTGATGCTAAGCAATGATAATCATTATCTAAATCAAACGGAATATTGTGTAATCTTATTTCTTTAACTATTTCGTTTGTTTCAACTACAGCTTCTTTAACTTCTCCTAAATCTGATAGAATTCTCCATTCCATTATCATTAAGAAAGTAGCTGCACCAAGAATAAACGCTTTGATGAAATTTTTAATCATGTGTTCTTTATTTATATCTCCGTTAATTTGTTAATCCAAGTATAACCCCATATAATAGAATTGTCGTGGCCACAGTATTAAGAATTATTAATGCTCTGTCTTTCCACATAAGTCCTACGACTAACCAACCAAACGCTCCGATGCATGAAAGAGTTAAATCAAGAAACATATATTCTTGAGTTGTTCTTAACATCATTCCAACTATTAATATAAATGAAGATATCCATTTGATATACCAATCGGCTGTTTGAGTTTTGTGTTTTTTAATCATAATTAGTTATATACAAATGTTGAACTTTAGATCCTGAATGATCTTTCCCTTTACCAAAATTTTGCATGTACTTAAATTCTTCTGTCTGTATGTTAAAATCACATAATTCATCTTTATAGAAATCACAAGCTGAATGTATGAACAACCATTTTGATTTTGTTTTCTTCATTGCATCAACAAGTTCTATATGTAATTTTCCACCATCACCATTAGAATATCCCAACCTATCTAAATAAGGTGGATCTAAAAAAATCCAATCATTTTCATCACACTGCTCGATAACAGAAATAGCATCATCATTATAGAGTTCTACTTTTTCTTTAAAGAATGTATGATGTGCGGGAGATAGATTACAAGCCATTTTCTTATAGTGTCCAAACGGAACATTATATTTACCATTTGAATTATATCTTTCCATACCAGAAAAACATAACTGTCTAACTACAATATACGCAATTGCATATTCTACTGTAGTATAATTCTCAGGAGAGTTTATTATGTTTCTAGAAACATAATATTCTTTTTCTAATTCGTCATGTTCATAACATTTAATCTCAGCAATTCTTTTTTGTATCTCATTATAGTTATCTCCTGCTATCTCTTTATAGAGATTAATTACAGCTGTATTAATATCATTTAAAATACATGCATCACTATAATATAATGACACGGCTGCACCACCACAGAAGGGTTCAACAATTCTTTTATATGTTGATGGAGCTAGTTGTTTAATTATTGGGAGTTCTTTAGTCTTGCCTCCTTGATATTTAATAATTGGTTTCATCTAATCATTTCTCCATACACCGGTAAGCTTTCAAAATATTCAGCTTCTGTGAATTGAGTATCAATCTTACTTAACATCCATTTAACACCATATACATTTATTTCTTTAATCTTATTATACTTAGTAAGATATTTCTGTTCGATATCAGACATAACTGGAACAAAATATCCACCTAAATCAGCACCTAAAACTTTTCGCACATCTAGTATTTTTTGATCAGATGCTTTACTCTTTTCACTATCTAATCCAAGATTGCATTTACTTTCAAGATAATATGTTTTACCATCATTAGCTTTAAAATGATGATCAACTTGTTTCTGTTTACCTTTAACAATTATTCTATTACCATTCTCAATCAAATTCTCACACTTACTATCGCTGATAACTTTATTCCAAAAATCTTCTAAAAAATTACCAATTTGAATATTTCTAGAATTAGTTGATATTTCATTAAACCCAAATACCCTATTAAGAGTAGATTGCATCGGTATTAATTCGATACCTTCAATCAAGGGTTTGAGATTATTGTCAAGATAATTTGTCATATATATTATAAAGGGCGAGAGAGATCGGTACACTTAGGGAACTTTCACTTACTACAGTATATATCATTACGAAACCCAATTTACGAAATACCATTCGTGATCCCTCTCTAAACTTTTTTTATAATTCCTTTAGCTGTTTTAGCAATATTTTCATGAGCCCTGTCATAGTATTCTGGCCATGCATAATCTTCTGAAAAGTCATTTACTAAATCTCTATACTCTGGATAACCAGAATAAGGATAGATTGCAAATGTGTCTGCAAACTCCTTATTAATATAACTCTGCGGTCTACTATAGTTGGGCTTTGATACGCCTCTGTATTTAACAGAAAACAACCTTGTTTTCATCAGTTCCCTTACAACGGGATTCTGTCTTTCTGATATTGGAATTCCTTTGAATAAGCTTGCCTCATTCTTAGGGCTTTTGTAATTATTTAAATCTATCATATTTCTCCTAAAATAATCTCATTTGTTTTGAAGTAGGAAAATTCTTTTCCCTAGCATCTTTTAACCAAGCATTGTATTCAGGTGTTGAAACAACATAATATCCTAAATCTCTGTCGTAATGAACATCAAGTTCATCTGCTTCTTTGTGGGTTATCCACCCATGTCCTTTGACTTGTTTTAAATCTTCTATTGAAACTTTGTAATGTGAACCAAACGCATCTTCAACAAAAATTGTTTTTGTCAATGGTCCTGATCCATAATTGCTTTCACCGTAATTTACTTTACCAACTTTTTCTATAATTGGATAATCTGGTGTTTTGAAATAGTGATGTTCAAATTGTGGTTTTTCAATACATTTTTCCAAACCTTGTTTAATTTCTATTCCTATGTAATCTGTATATTTAGCACCCATTATGATACCACCGCGTCGTAGTCAATCATTTCTCTAGCCTTGCTAGCCACATCATAATGATCTAGATAACTAGGAGTTTCTTCACTCGCTTTATCCATTATCATTTGATCTATGATTGTATCGTTGTATTGTTCACCATCAGATAAATTGTTATTAAATCTAATGTCCTCATTGACTGAATCAGCAATCGCTTGAGCTAATCCATCGTATGTCATTCTTAATTGTGTCATTTATTTTTACCTCTATTTTTCATTCCTACAGGATAATCTTTGTAATATCCTAACCAGTCATATTTCTTAATAAAAAAACTTATTGGACTGGGTGTTAAAGTGGTGAAATTCAGTCCTAGATTGAGAGGAGCACTGCTGCCCTTCGAACCTAGAACTGTTATCAAACCAACTTTGTCTGCCGCAATCAGGACTACTGAACTGTTGGTTCCATTTTTCAGGAGAGCAAGTGACGCTCCGACTTTGTTGGTTAATTTCTTGATAATTTTTAAATCTTTTTTCATTCTGTACCTATATTATAACAAAAGTGTACCCGCGGAATCAAGTTAATCATTTCTTTCTCCGTTTCCCCAATCAATCACAACTGGAAATCTTGGAATGTTATCTACCGATCTTTCAAAATAACGACAAGTGACCCATGTAGGTTTTACTTCTTGTTCTAGTAATGCTTTAAGTGTTTCTTGATTTCCTCTCACTCCACTTTTAAATGTATTATCACCATCAGTCAAAACAAAGTGTTTAGCATATCCTGCCCAATTACCTTGGCCTTCTAATACTTCTAACACTTCAAATTCTTCTGTTATAAATTCTTTTCTTTTGAGAAGATTTCTACTTCTCTTGTTCTCATATGGTGTATCGTTTCTAATCATTTGACCTTCATAGCCTTTTCTAAGATAATACTTGTAGCAATTATTGATAGCTGTTTGATTGTCACACCATGATGTTTCTACAAATCTCAATGAATATTCATCTGGTTGTATATCTTCTCCAATAGCTATATCGTTATCTAACCAAAATGTTCTTACTGAAAAGATAGCATCTGGATTATTCTTATCATAACAATCATAAATGTGATACTGAACTTTCTCATGACATTCTTGAGCTTCTTCTGCAGTCGGTTTTACTTTACGAACTAAACTAGTGATCTTGTTAAAGTCTGCTTTGAGTTCGTGATTATAAAGTTCACCATCTAAAATAATATCTGGTTCACTTTCAAAAAATTCTTTTAAGTCATTCTCTATATGAGAACAAGTTGTAATCGCTTTACCTGCTCGTGTAAACAATCCATCTTTAGTTGCTATACATCTTATACCATCTAGTTTCGGTTGACTGAACGCCTGTGAGCCATGTGCTCTCTTTGTGTAATCGTGAGCTAGCATAGGTTTGAACTTATCGTAAGAGTCAACTTTTTCTATATCTTCAAAGTATTCTTTTTCTTCTTTCTTTTCCCACTTGGCTATAGCTTCTTTCTCAGCTTGTTCCGACGGAGAAGTTTCATTGATTTTTCCGATGTTTTTACCTTCTGTAAGTTTCCATTCAGAATATACCATTTTACCACCTTGAATCCCAGCGACTGTTCTATAACCAGGAGCCATTGGCTGGCCAGTTCCTGTCCATTCAATGGTGTATTCTCTAATCTTACCATTAGAGTCTCTTTTATAAAGAGTATTTAATTTAAATATCATTAGTTTCTTTTTTCTTATCTTTATATAATGCTTCTAGGAAATGTCTGTTTTTCTTGAGATATGCTTTAGCCGTTGGATAAGGTGTTTCACCATAATCCATACGCTCTTTACAATTCTCTGAATACATCCATCCAACAAAATCTAAAAATGATCTTCTTTGGAATAATACCATTAGAAAGGTCCTCCTACATTGATTTCAACTTCTTTGAATTTTCTTCTTGATTTTGAAAACGCTGTTATTGGTTTTTTGAATTCCACATACTCATTGGAACCATCTTTGATATAAGCTTTCAATGCTCCTGCTTCGTTGAGTATGTAAGTGTGTGCTGGGACTTTAAAGTGATCCACTTTATCCCATTTAGTTATTTCTTTAAGGCCTTTAAGCATTTAATAAACTCTTGATTGGTGCTCCACATTCTCCACACTTTCTTGTACCACCAGCAGAGTATCCGCTAATGTAATGTGGACCTGTCCAGGCTACCGAGTATTCTTCGAAGATATTTCCTCTAGCTTGATTCAACGCTGGAGCTCTCCAACCCGCTGCTTTGAGTATGTCTCCTTCTTTGAAGTTAGGGTTGGTTAAATTGATAAACCCCCAGACTGAATTACCAGCAATGATTTTAAGATATTTACGACCACCGGGTTGATACCCAAGGTTGTCTCTAAAGTCTTGTTTCATGCTTTCACTATCCGGCATGAATTTGTCGTAATCGGCTATGATTGTTTGTTCAAGAATCCCAAGAGAGTTTTTAAATTCATCATCAAGATTCAGTTCGTTTAAATTTACTGTATCAGTTCTCATATTACGCTGCCTCCATGATTGAAAATGGAACATTGTATGACATTCCTGCATCACCGATTGAACAAACCGCTCTTGTTCTGTTGATTTTAGTGATCACACCTTTCATGTTTCCTTTTCTGGAATTAATGTTGACTGTATCACCCACTTTGAAACTGGCTTTAGCAACCGCGTTTTTTGACGCTCTAAGTGATTTTTGTTTCGCTTTAATCACACTAATAACAACATTTAAATCTGTCATGTTGTCAATGGCATTGATTGATTTTATTAAATTTTTCATATTTTCCTCGCTTTATTATTTACTTTTTTCATTTTATACCCTTATTATAACAAAAGGGTACCCGCGGTTTCAAGAGGCCAACCAGCCTAATCCGTTGATAAGTCCTATCATAACCACCAGTGGGGTGATCATGTTTGATACTTCTGAACAGAAAAACCAGACGCTTATTCTTTGCTTTATCTTTATCATGTATACAGTATAACAAAAGTGTACCTGCGGAATCAACATAAATATAAGAGTAATGAAAGGAAAGAATCCATGAAAAAGAGAACCATAGAAGAATTAAGAAAGGAACAAGATGTAACCATAGGAGCTACGGAGTGGATGCGTCTGGAAGAAGAAATACAAGAACTGTTGGAAGAAGAATGATACAACTATTAACCGAAATTGCAATGCTTCTCAGTATAACCTGTGTATGGGCCCTATTCATCTACTACATATCAAAGCCATGAAA
>Ga0315316_10001267_pt1 | contig 17497 bp, 15 predicted proteins | sample M160m3416metaG_FD_203702 | JGI IMG/M metagenome (GOLD analysis project Ga0315316, IMG submission 203702) | Ammonia-oxidizing marine archaeal communities from Monterey Bay, California, United States - M1 60m 3416 | ecosystem: Environmental > Aquatic > Marine > Intertidal zone | place: USA... | reverse complement strand
TGACATTAATTTTTGTGCCTTGCTAGACTCTCTAATGCATTTTCTGTGATTACTATTTACCCTAACAAATCCCCCAGACCCCAAAGTCATAGATAACCTTGAGCCAGGTGAAATGAATATTCTATGATAATTAACTGATTTGTCTTCACTATCAGCATAATGATCATTTTCTATAGAAATATCAGAAATCGAACCCCCAAATGAAACATTTAAAATATGCATTCCACTGCCAATCCCCAATATCGGGATTTCTTTTTCTAATGCAACACTTAATAAATCGCACTTTTTTTGCTCACTGTTAGAATCGTTAAAATCATCCGGCAAAAGAAGTGCATTTATTTTCTCAATTTCATCTGATGCAGAAATAATTTCTTCCGAATCAATAATTTGAACAACGGCGTTAAGCTTTAATACCATATCTTTATAAGCTGATATATCAAAATTTTGTGCCCTTGCAATTCCTATAGTTGGATTATCTGGTTTCATTTTTCAGGTCTCTACTAATATTAATGATAATTAGGTTTTCTCTTTTCTCTAAACGACATAAGGAATTCTTTGTGAGCATCTGTTTTCGCAGCTTCATTAAAAATGACCATCTCATTTTCCATTACTTGGCTCGTATCGTCTAAGAATTGATGGTCGCGCATCATTTTTTTTATTTCACCAAGCTGCCATTCAGGATTAAATGCTATTTGAGAAGCTAATTCTATTGATTTATCCAACATAACATCATCAGGATATACATAATTAACTAAACCTGAACTCAAGGCTTCTTTAGAATCAATCATCTTGCCTGTAAGCATGAATTCCATCGCTTTCCCATGACCAACAGCTTGAATAAGCAAATGGCTACTTGCGTACTCTGGCACAAGGCCAATATAAGCAAATCTAAAAGAAGCTTTAGCACTTTCTGACATAATTCTAATATCACAACTCAATGGCATAGTTATGCCCAATCCAACAGAGACTCCATTCAAGGCACATATAACGGGTTTCGAATACTTAATAAAGTCGGGCCATTTTGGCAAGAAAGAATCAACAGGAGATCCTCTAAATTCTCGATTTTCAAAATCACTTATATCTGCACCTGCACTATACGCACGGCCAGATCCAGTAATAACTATAGCCCCTATCGTGGAATCGTCATTAAAACTCTCAATTTGATCACGCAATTCTTTATGCATAGTCTGATTCATTGCATTTAAATGATCGGGTCTATTTAGTGTGATAATTCCTACTCTATCCTTCCTATCAACTAAAATAGTCTCAAATTTAGAACTACTCATAATCCCCTTCTTTTTATCTAAAGTATACCCAAGATCAATTTTATATTATTATCAATACTCTTACATGCGATATAAATTTGTCACAATATCTTATCTTTTTTAAATGGTGATATAAATGAAAATTACTAACATAAAAGCTATATATCCTAAATATAAGGCAATCCCACCATCTTGGAGAACTCACTTATGGCAAATAGTAGTCAAGATTGAAACAGATATAGGAATTGTTGGATATGGCTATGGTGGCGGAGGGAAAGCTTCTGTAGAAGTAATAAATCATCATTTTTCTGAAATACTAGTAAATCAAAATGTAAATACTGTCGACGATATCAGTAAAATCTGGGATCAAATGTATTTTGAATCTATTCCATATGGGAGAAAAGGTATAGCTATCATGGCAATGAGTGGAATTGATTTAGCTTTGTGGGACTTATTAGGAAAAGCCGAAAAGGTCCCCGTATATCAATTAATAGGTAAACGTAATAAAGATAAGGTTCGCTCATATGCAACTGGAACAGACCCAAATTGGTATGCAGAAATGGGATTTACAGCACATAAATTCCCTCATCGATGGCATTCCGACCAAGATTATGACAGCGCAATATCACAGTCAAAAATCGTACGTGAAATATTCGGGCCTGACGCTTTAATAATGATCGACACATACATGACATGGGATATTGAAGTAACCAAAAGTATGTCTCAACATTTAAAAGATTTCGGGATTTACTGGTTTGAGGATGTCCTAACGCCCGATGATCTTAACGAACAATCTATGCTTAAAGAGTCAGCAAAACCAACGCTGATCTCCGGAGGAGAACATGAATTCACTCATCATGGATTTAAAGATATTTTAGATACTAATGCACTTGATCTATGGCAACCTGATATTACATGGTGTGGCGGCATTACAGCGATGATGAAAATTCTAGATTTAGCAAATAGTGCAAATATCCCCGTAGTTCCACATCGAGGTGGAGAAATATGGGGTCTGCATTTAATTGTTTCTTCTTCATGTGATGATTTAGCAGAAGTACTACCAGGAACTCGAGACGGGATAAAAGATAACCTGTGGATTGGAGAGCCAAATGCAGAAAACGGATTTATATCTCCGAATGACAACCCAGGGTTTGGCGTAGAACTAAATGAAGAATTATGTTAAATCAGAAGTCACAATTCTTTTCTAATATATTTTTCCATAATCATAATTATTAATATGAATTGCAATAACAAAATCCAATATCCTAACAAAAATGCTGCACTGGTTGCTTTATCCCAAATTAATTCAGATTCTTCTAATAATGGTGGAACTCAAACAGCATACGAATGCAAATACCATGAATGCTGGCACACAGGCCATCCCAAAGATTATTCAGACAACCCAATTGCAAGAATCAATCAAATTTTCGAACAAAATCAACCTACTAAAAGAAAAAAGAGAACCAAATAATATTAATTATATTAAAGGAGAGGGGTTTGTATCTTTTGGTTTTATTAAAAAAGTAAATTTATAGTTAATAATAAAAAAGAAGTTATTCCAAAAAAAGTTCTGATGTTATGCCAAAAATTCCACGGTTTCTTGTACCATAAAAAAACATCCTTGAAATCTTCTGATTTTAATTTTTCTAATTTATTATTTAGAGGAACGTTTCTGAGACTTGTAACTAATATGACACCTAAAAGATATAAAATTGATGAGAATAAAATAAATATAAACATATTTGAATCATTTCTGCTCATATAAGTTAGAAATGGCAATGTAAATACAGGACCTATGAAAACTATAAAAAATATTGGACTTAAGATTACCTGATTTATAAATTTCATAGCACGATAATATTCTTCCTCATTAAGTCTTGCCAATCCTGGGTTAACTGCAATTGAAAATATAAATAAAAGTCCTGCTGTAAGTCCAACTTGTAATATTACTAGAGTATATAAAATATCGAAAATCATGCTTGTATTATTGCTATTTCATCTGTAGGAAATTCATTCTAGAGTAGCTATCTTATTAGAATTAATATAATCCCAATCAATATCACAACCTAATCCAGGCTTGTCAGTAGCTTCAATCATTCCATTAGAGTTACGTTTTATATTTTCTATTAGACCAAACTGATGTGCCTCAAGAGGTTGCCACCATTCAAAATAAGTACAATTTTTAACCGAAAATATAACGTGAAGATTAGCCATATCCAATGTCGGATTTCCTGCGGTTCCAATCTCACAATTCAACCCGAATCCCTCGGCTAAAGAACAGAGTTTTTTTAATCCGGTAATTCCTAGCTTATCTGCTGCACCTCTATAAGATCTATTAGAATTAGCTCTTATAGATCTAGCAGCATGAAAAAATTGATTTTCAGATTGATCACTCATACAAATCGGAACTTTAAGTCTCTTTGTGAGTTCAGATATAGTATCTATTTCATAATAAGGTACAGGATCTTCATACCAGTAAAAGCCATTATCATCTAAGGCCATACCAATATTCAAAGCCTTAAAATAATCATATCCACAATTAGGATCAAACATTAGTTGGAAATCATCTCCAACTGTATTGCGAACTAAATCTACCATCTCTATAGTGTCTTTTGTATTAAGTGAACCTGGATGAATTTTATAAGCCCGAAAACCATCATTCATTATTTCATTTGCTTCTTCAATATACCCTTCTGGGGTGGTATACCTTGGTAAATATGTTGCATAAGGTTCGATTTCGTGTCGTTGCGCACCTAACATTTTATAAATAGGCATTTCAGCTATCTTCCCCGACAAGTCCCAAAGAGCAACATCAACCGGAGCCCAAGCAGGCATACTCATACGTTTTCTGCTAGAAAGAATTCTCAAAGATGACCATATTAATTCTCTTTCAGATGGGTCTTTGCCAACCAAAATGGGCTTCAATACTTTCAAAATTAGAGGGTAGAGTTCATCGCCTCCGTTACGGAATTCTCCTATAAAACAGTTACCTTCAACACCTTGATCTGTGAAAATTCTTAAAACGCCTTGAGAAACATTCCCCGAAAATCTCCCCAAATCTGAATCAAGCCCAACATCTGGCAATTCTCTATTTATCACATCAATTTTTACATCTGTTATCTTAACCATAAATCAGATTATATCGAGTAATTCATAATATTGCTAAAATATACTAACTAATATGAAATTCTTAATGCTATACAATAAAAACCAACTACTGCGTTCTTACAACATCAAGCGTACATACATATTATTACTTTCATTAACCATTATTTTAATTACTACTATTTCATGTTCCCAACCAGAAAAAGAATCACAAAATAATAGTCCCCAAAAGCTCAGAATGACGTTTGCCGTAAGTGATTTCAATGTCGGCGAAAACAGAATAGCATTTGCAATTCTAGACCCCCAAACAGGAGTCATATTTCCAAAGTCCTTAGAAGTAAGTACTTATTATTTAGATTCAGAAAATCCAAATACAAAAATACAAACTTTAGAAACCAACCTCAGGGAATGGCCTAATGGCAAAGGGGTATACACCGCAGAAGCAAGATTTAGTGAAAGTGGGAAATGGGGAATTGGTGTAAATTTATTTTACAATGACGAATATCATAAAATTTCAACTACAATTACAGTTCCTAAAGAATCTAAAACTCCTCCTATAGGTTCAAAAGCCCCTATAGTTGAAACAAAAACCAGTAATTCTATTGATACAGTTTCTAATATAACATCCGCACCTAATCCACATATGCCCTTATACAAAATATCTCTAAAAGAATCTCTGGAATCACAGAAGGCAACTGTAATACTTTTTGCAACTCCAGCATTCTGTAAAACAGGTACATGTGGGCCTCAATTAGATGTCATAAAAGATTTATCAAATGAATGGGACGAGAAATTTAACTTTATACATTCTGAAATATACAGTAATCCGAATGAAATAAAAGGTGATCTATCTAATGCACAAATATCAAAAGCTGCTAAAGAATGGAATCTACCAAGTGAGCCCTGGACTTTTATAATAAACGAATCAGGAATAATCATTTCTAAATTCGAAGGGTTTGCAACAAAAGAAGAAATAGAAGAATCTATAAAATATGTACTAAATTAACAACAGATCTATAAATCAAATGTTAATATATATACTTCAATATTCTGATACAAAACATTGGATTTTATGAGCATAACCGCTCTCACAGAATTATTTGAGTCAATGCCGTCTTATAAAGAGTTGGTTAGTTCTCTGCGCCAGTTAAACATCTCAAAAGCACAAATAATAGATGAGGCACTACCATTTCTCGTAGCTTCTATCTGGAAAAAATTTGATGCCCCCATACTTTTAATATGTCCAAATGGACAATATGCTAGTAATCTAGAAGAGAAAATAACAGCGTGGACAGACAATAAAAAAAGACTACTTAGATTTAATGAAAGTGAATCTTTACCATTTGAAAGATTAATAACTGACCCACACATAACTCAACAGAGAATTGCTACTCTATCATTTTTATTAAGTGAGCACGAATCTTCTCCCTTAGTGATCACATCTGCATCTGCAATATGCCAAAAAACTCTTTCAAAGCAAATACTAAAAAGGACTCATCAAATATTAAGGACAGGAGATGAATTATTTTTAGACGAAACTATAGATAAGTGGCAAAAAATGGGATACTCCATACAACCAGATGTTCAAGAAATGGGGACTGTAAGCAGAAGAGGGGGCATAGTAGACATATACCCTATCGGGAGCGAAGCTCCATTTAGGATTGAATTATGGGGTGACATTATAGACAGTATTAGAAGTTTTGATCCAGTAACACAACGATCTATAGATATAACTACTCAAATAGAGATATTGCCTGCAAAAGAAAATTTACCGTCAATTGTTGATCCAGACATTTTAGATAAAATCCTCGGCAGTATCGATATGAGTAATTGTTCGCCAGAAAATTCTGAACGTATCAATGAAGAAATAGATTCCATACTAAATGGATACCAAATTGAAGATTTGGATTTTTATTCAGGTCTATTCAATCATGCTAATATCATGGATTTCATGCCTGAAAATAGTATCGTTATTACATATAGGCCTAATGATGTTTTTAATAATGCGTGGGATGTTGAAAATCGGATTGATCAACTCAGAAAAGTTAAAGAAATGCGAAAAGAATTACCATATAATTTTCCTGTTAATCACATTAAATGGAGTGATTTAGAAGAAAATCATTTTAAACAATATACTCAATTATCTATAATGCCATGGGGGGCAGAAGACTTAATTGAACAAAATATGCACATACTGCCATTTAGTGCAGCAGCTAGCTATCAAGGAAATATAAAAGCTTTATTAGAAGACTCAAAAGAGTTTAACCAAACCCAAGGTCGTGTGATAGCTATTACATCACATTCAAAAAGGCTATCTGAACTTTTAGTAGATAATAAAAAAAATATCCCCATAACATCCTCTATTAAAAAAATACCCGATTTGAACACAACAACGATTATTAATTCAGAAAAATTTAATATCGGAGATGGTTTCGTAATTAATAGCAAAAGTAACCGAACAATGCTTCTATCCGATAAAGAAATATTTGGAATAACTAAAAAGAAAACACACACACGAAGAAAATCTGCAAATCGAGAAGCTTTTTTCGAAAAAATAGCTCCTGGTGACTATGTAGTTCACGTTGAACACGGAATAGCCAAATTCATAAAGACCGGGACAAGAGAGGGGGATACACTTAATCAAGAATACCTAGTATTAGAATATTCTCACGGAGACCGTTTATATGTTCCTATGGATCATTTAGATCGAGTTACTCCTTATGTCGCACCAATGGAAAGGGCTCCATCTTTAACACGGTTAGGGACTCAAGAATGGAGTAAAACTAAAGCTAAAGTTGAAAAATCAACACGTGAAATGGCGGGTGAGCTTCTTGAATTATATGCAGAAAGGGAAATAACGAAAGGATATGCCATGAAACCTGATACCCCATGGCAAACAGAATTAGAAGATTCTTTCCCTTATACAGAAACAGAAGATCAAATATCAACATTATCAGAAATAAAAAATGACCTTGAGTCAAATAAACCAATGGACAGATTAGTTTGTGGAGATGTCGGATATGGTAAAACAGAAATTGCTTTGAGGGCTGCATTTAAAACAGTTATGGAAGGCAAACAAGTCGCTGTTTTAGTACCAACAACAGTTTTAGCTCAACAACATTTTGAAACATTTAAAAATAGAATGGCAGCATTTCCAATGAAAATTGATGTGCTAAGCAGATTTAAAACCCTAAAAGAGCAAAAAGATATCACAAATAAAATAAAAACTGGGGAAATAGATATATGCATAGGGACACATCGTTTAGTGCAAAAAGATATATTATTCAAAGATATCGGATTAATTATTATTGATGAAGAACAAAGATTCGGTGTATCCCATAAAGAACAACTTAAACAAATACGTAAACAAGTCGACGTACTAACTTTAACAGCAACTCCTATCCCAAGAACGCTTCACATGTCCCTTGCAGGAGTCAGGGATATGAGTACCATAGAAACACCACCTGAAGACAGGCTTCCTATTAAAACCTATGTTTCAGAATTTAGTGATGACCTTATTAGAGAGGCTATATTAAGGGAATTAGATAGAGAAGGCCAAGTATATTTTTTACACAACAGAGTCCATGATATCGAATATATGTCCAAATATATTCGGGATCTTGTCCCTCACGCTTCAATAGGAATAGCCCATGGGCAAATGAGTGAAGGGGAATTAGAAAAATCCATGTTTGAATTTTCTAATGGAAATATAAATGTTTTGGTTTGTACCACGATAATTGAATCTGGGTTAGATATTCAAAATGCAAACACTTTAATTATAAATAGGGCAGACAGATTTGGGTTATCTCAGCTTTACCAACTTAGAGGACGGATAGGTCGTGGTTCAAAACGAGCATTTTCATATCTCCTAATACCAAAAGCAACTTCATTAACTGAATCAGCAGAAAGAAGGTTGAAAGCAATGATGTCTGCTACTGAACTAGGTTCCGGATTCAAAATTGCAATGAAAGATTTAGAAATACGTGGAGCAGGAAATATTTTAGGCGCAGAACAAAGTGGGCATATACATGCAGTTGGATTTGATTTATATACAAGATTGTTAAACATTGCAGTTGAAGACATTAGAAGTACTCAATATCCTGAAAATAAAGAAAATCCAGACAAAGTCAGCTCAAGGCGTATATCTACAGTGAGCGTGGATTTAAAAATACCGGCTGGCATACCTGAATCATATATACCTGATTTAACAACCAGATTAGATATTTACCAAAAAATAAGTAAAGTAACTACAATAAAATCAATTGACGATGTTAACGACGAGCTGTCTGATAGATTTGGACCGCTTCCTTGGGAAACAGTCAATCTAATCTATATAAGTAAGCTAAAAATTAAATCTTCTGATACTGGAATTGAATTAATAACTCGAGTAAATGACAAATTGATCATTCAATTTACTAATGAGTTAAGTAGCATTAAATTAAAATTATCTAAAATGTTAGGCGCTCGTTGGGAAATAGGAAATATGCAAATTCGGACTCCTATTAATAACATATCTGAAGATTGGGAATTCTTATTAGATAAAGCGATAAATGATTTAGTTGCTCTGAACGAAGAAATGAAAAATTACGTAACTACATCAAACAATTAAAATCATTTTTTTTATTGAGTTTTTCTTCCAAAATCATTCAGAGTCCTTTCTAATTCCAACATGTTAGATACTCTAGGACATCTAATCAAATCCCAATCGTCATAATTACTATCCCTATCCATAAGAATCGGAGCAATATTAGCATTTTCTGCACCTTCTATATCCGATCCGATCTGATCTCCCACGTGAAAAACTTCATTACTTGTTACCAATGCTCGCCGAAGAGCCTTTTCAAAAATAGGAGGGTGAGGTTTTTCAGAACCAGCTTCGTATGATGTAACAGAAAAATCGATATATTCAGTCAGTTCAAATTCTTTAAGTAATTCAACTCCAGGTTTATGAATATTAGATATCACGGCAAGTATAAGTTTTTTATTTCTTAAATTCTTTAAAGTTTCGACAACATCATCAAATAGTTTCATCTCATATGGTATTTTCTTAATTTCTTTCCATATTAATGTCGCAGTATCTAAATCTACATTGATCCCACATCCCTCTAATACCAAAGATTCATATTCGCTAAAAAAATCATTTATTTCTTGAGGAGTTCTATTTCTTATTGGATATAATGCATTTTGATTAGTCATGTGTTCGTCAGCTTTTTTGTAACCTTTTATGACACCTTCTTCAGTTAGTGTAATATTAAATTGCATACATGCCTGTGACTGAATCTCGAATCTAGAAGGAAAGAACCCTGCTAAGGTACCGTATAGATCAAAAAAAATAGCTTTTATCATAACGTTATAATCAAGTGTATATTCATAAAGTTCAAATTATAAGGCTATCATTTGAAATTAGGAAAGCTACCATTTAAATATTTATCAGAAATACTAGATAAAATACCCGAGTATGACTCTAGAGTTGCTTTAGGTGCATACCCTGGTGAAGACTCCGCATTAATCGACATTGGGGAAAAATATTTAGTCGTCACAACTGATCCCATAACATTTGCCACTGATCAGGTTGGATGGTACGCAGTAAATGTGAATGCAAATGACATAGCTGCTACAGGCGGTATTCCCAAATGGATGATAGCAAATTTGTTATTCCCTAAAAATATTAGCAAAAATGATATTGATATTATTTTCACTCAAATAATAGATGCTTGTAACGAATTAGATATAAAACTTGTAGGAGGTCATACTGAGATCACAAATACAGTCAATACTCCGATCATAATGGGCGGAATGTTAGGAGAAGTTGATAAAGGAAAAGAAATTAGATCATCTGGAGCAATGATAGGGGATTCTATCATCATAACGAAAAGAATTCCTATTGAAGGTTCTGCAATATTAGCAATGGAAAAAGAATCCTTTCTAATATCTAAAAACATTCCTCCAAACAATATAATTGCTTCGAAAAAGCTACTTAAAAATCCAGGGATCAGCATAGTCCGTGATGCTCAAATAGCCATGAAGGCAGCTCCTATTCATGCAATGCACGATTGTACAGAAGGAGGGGTTGCACAGGCATTAACAGAACTAGCAAAAGCGGCTAATCTAGGTATGTTAATTGATCAAGACAAAATCCCACTCATTGATATATCAAAAGATTTCTGGAAACTCCTAAATCTAAATCCTATAGGTGTAATATCTTCAGGCACTCTAATAATATGTGTAGCTCAAAAAAATGCCCAAAAAGTAATCCAAGCTTTAAGTATCAATGGGATTGAGTCAACAGAAATAGGGTTCATGAAAGAAATTGAATATGGGGTTAAAATATCTTCAAATGGAATAATTGATGACTTACCAAGTTTTGACCAAGATGAAATTACAAAAATATTTAACTAAGAGTTTAGCGACTTAAAATCCAATTTTCGAGTTGCCTTTCACTAATGGCCCCAACCCATCTATCAATAATTCTACCTTCTGAATTTAATAAAAAAGAAACGGGTAGACCGGTAACTCCATAATCAATACTAGTAGATCCATCCATATCAAGAATTATCGGAAAAGTAATTTTAAATTCATCTACATATGATTCTGCATCTTCTAAAGAATCTTGAACGTTAATTCCTATCAAGAGCACACCATCATTTTCATACTTTTTCCATATCCTTTCCATACCTGGAGTTTCTTCCCTACAAGGAGGGCACCAAGAAGCCCAAAAATTTAAAATCACAACATTATTTTTATCATAGTCATCTAATGAAACTGAATTTCCATACAAGTCTACACCTGTAAATGAAGGAGCTTTTTTAGTAACAAGTTGCTGCCCACTACGACTAGTGGGTGTCGATTTTTCTAATAATCCTAACGAAAAAAAAGTTACCCCCGCAGTAATGAATACTGCGAGGATAAAAATTATTATTCCTTTTAATAAAGTCGTCTTATAAAACACTAAATATTAAAAAGTTGAACGTCGCGCTTCTATATTTGAATGGACATCAATGAGAACTGTTTTGCCTGCTGCATTTAATTCTTGAGCTTTTCTCAAAGCTGGACCTATTTCTTCTACCTTAGTAACTGTTAATCCAACAGCCCCTAAGCCTTCGGCAATCTTGGCATAGTCTCCAGACATATGAGTCGTTCCAAATGATTTTCTAGCAGTAGGATATCCACCTGGATAAGTAGCCATTCCTCCATTGTTTATTAATACAGTCGTTATTGGGGCATTTGCCCTAACAGAAGTTTCAATATCGAGACCAGACATACCAAATGCTCCATCTCCCATAATATTCAAACAGAATTTATCTGGGCTAGCCATTTTGACTCCTGTTAATAATGGGATTCCATAACCTAAGTGAGTTGTTTTGCCCCAACCTATATAACTATGAGGAATCGTTCCTGGATAAAATGGCATAATGATATCCCTTGGAGCTCCAGCATCATGTGTTACTATGCTATTTTCATGATCTAACTCTTTTATCATTTCTCCAACAATACGATATGGGCTTATCGGTAATTCTTCTGTTTCCAAAACAGGAGCCCATTCTGCCATCCATTTATCATGAAGGGATTTGATTTCTGAAGTTACTTTATCAGAATCCCCCCAATTCGCTTTTCGTGATTTAGCTTCTTGAATAAGCATTTTTAATGTAAGTTTCACATCACCTATCAATCCACATTCAATATCAAAATCTTTATTCAAATCAGCTACTGTCTCAGTATTATGAATAATCTTCTTACCATCAGGGATAGGCTGACCATAATTAGTCCTAGTCAAACTTGATCCAAGTGCTAACAGTACATCTGATTCCTGTAACCATGTCCGTGCTTCCAAAGAAGTGGCGCCACTACCTGAACCTAATGACAATGGATGTCTTTGATCAAACCCTGATTTACCAGGCATAGTGCAATAAACAGGTATATTAGTCAACTCAGCAAATTCTGTTAATTCAGCTGTAGCGTCAGCCATAAGAACTCCCATTCCAGACCATATGACAGGTTTCTTGGCTGATAACAATGTATCTATAGCTTGTTTTACTTCATCTGAATTAGGCGAAAAGTTATACTTTTTAGGAGGAACATATGAATCTACTAAAGAATCATCAACTTCCATAGTGCCGATATCAACAGGTATCTCAACAATAACAGGCCCTGGCCTTCCGTTTCTTAAAGCATGAAAGGCTCGTCTCATAACTGAAACAACTTGTTCGGGTTGAAATAAAACTTCGGCCGAAACAGATATTGACTCATAAGATCTTGCAGGGGAAAAATTAGGCTTAACTGACCTCATGCCTACAGCAGGACCACCCGGCAAATAAAGAATCGGAATATTGTCTCCATATGCTTGAGCTAATCCACCTCCGGTATTTTCAGCACCAGGTCCATGTTGAGTTATAAGAACCCCAAACTCTTCCCTGTTTTTCATACGACTAAATCCATCCGCTGCCATAGCAGCTCCACGCTCTTGTCTAAACATAACCGGATTTATTCCAGCTTCAGCAACTGCTTCAATCAGATTGTTTGAAGGAAAACATGCTGCCCATTCAACTCCTTCTTTCTTCAATATCGCCGCAACGGCATCAAGTATTTTCATCTAAATTCCTCCATACGCTATAAGTAGTAATACTTTGAAAAAACATTGTAGGCTGAAAAAACACCATAATCAAGTTTATACTTAAACAACGATGCATTATTTAAAAAGGAAAATCTCGATATGCTAATAGGGTCAAAAATAATACATTTTTCTGAAATAGATTCTACTATGGATTATTGTAAGAAAATTGCTATAGCTGGAGAACCTGAAGGCACCATTGTTTCAACAGAATTTCAAAACTCTGGAAGGGGTCGGTTTAATAGAATCTGGATATCTCCTTATGGAGTTAATATTCAGATATCCATCTTACTAAAGCCTAAACCGCAACATTTAATTTATATAAATATGGCTGCTGCATTAGCAATATGTGAAACAGCAGAAATTATAACTAATAGTAAAGCATCTATAAAATGGCCTAATGATGTACAAGTTAACGGTAAAAAACTAGCAGGAATACTAATCGAATCTTCTATAAAAGGAGATCAAGTAGATTATTTAATTTTAGGAATGGGAATTAATGTGAATCTAGATGTTATGAACCATCCTGATATTAGCCAAATTGCCACTAGTTTAAAAGAGATCAACAATAAAAATGTAGATAAAAATCATGTCATGGAAATACTTTGGGAAAAATTAGGTTACTATTATTTAAAAATTAAAAATGGCGAAAGCTTAACAAGCATATGGGCTTCTAGAATAAATACTATCGGTCGTGACGTAACCATTTCATTTCCAGGAACTAATAGGGAGCCCATATCTGGTACAGCTAAAAATATACTTCCTGATGGATCAATACAAATAATTCTTGACGACAAAACAATATTTAACGCCTCAGCTGGAGAAATTTCTATAGAAAATTATAGTTAAAATATCCTCTTCACAATATTTTGTAAGATTATCAATAGCACTAAAGCCACCATTGGAGAAAAGTCAAACATTCCCGTACGTGGCAAAACTTTTTTAATTGGAATTAATATCGGCTCTGTAATAGCATATACAACTCTCAAAATACTATTTAAAACTTTATTACTACCAACAGGAATCCATGACAATATAACTCGTGCCAATATAGCTAAGTATAAAATTTCCACAAAAATACTAAAAAAATTACTTAAAAATGTTGAAATCAATGTTACTCCCCTAGTTCAATTGCCCTTTCATAAGCCTTCTTAACTCCGTTAAGAATACCCGCTCTAATAGAATCGTTCTCCATAGATACTAAGGCTTCTATTGTAGTCCCTGCCGGAGATGTAACCATATCTTTTAATTCTGCGGGATGTTTACCAGTTCTTTTAACCAATTCAGTGCTACCTAGAACTGTTTGTAAGACTAAGCGACGGGCCATATCACGAGGCATACCAAGATGAACACCTGAATCAATAAAAGCTTCTATAAATAAAAAAACATATGCGGGGCCACTAGCACTAAGTGCTGTAGACATGTCTAATAGTGACTCCTCTCTGACAAAATATTCATCTCCTAATGTTTTTAATATCTCTCTTATAGATTCCATATCAGAATCAGATACACTAGGCAATGCAGTCCAAACAGAAATACCCAGACCTATTTGAGATGGAGTATTAGGCATAACCCTAACAATGCGACCATGTTCTAATCCTTGGTTAATAGATTCGGAAGTTAACCCTGCAACTATAGACATAACAGTAGCGTTATCTTGTATTTTTCCTACAATTGAAGAAAATACTTTTGAGATAGTTTGAGGCTTAACAGCTAATATTATCAAGCCCTCAAAACCACTGATAACATCATTTTTATCAGAGGTATTAACAGAAAATTCTTCTTCTAGATAAGTTCTTCTTTCATCAGAAGGATCACAGACAAGTAACTCAGTTGGTTTACTTATTTCCTTATCTAATATACCTCTAAGTAACGCCTCTGCCATAACCCCTCCACCAATAAAACAAATATTCATACTACCGTCCTAATATAACCATATTTATTGATGATATATCTAAGGAAGTTTATTGTCACTTACAACAGAAACCGCAACATCAATTGATTCCTTCATACTAATATGGTCAGCTAAGCCTTTACCTGCTATATCAAATGCAGTTCCATGATCAACTGATGTTCTCACAAACGGAAGACCTAAATTCACGCTAACACTACGTGCCCAATCATATACTTTTATTGGAATATGGCCTTGATCATGATACATAGCAATACAAACATCAAATTTATTATCTATATTTTGATTAAATACGGTATCTGCTGGAATTGGGCCTTCAACATCAATTCCCTGAGATTTTGCTTCATTAACAGCTGGAAGAATTTGTTTTTTTTCCTCATCTCCTAATAACCCTCCATCACTTGCATGTGGATTTAACGCTGCAACTCCTATCCTAGGAGATTTCCATCCCCATTTTTTAAAGTACTCATCAGTTAATAGAATCTTATTTAAAACATTATCTTTTGTAACATAATCACAAGCATTTCTTAATGATTTATGTGTAGTGAGATGAACAACACGAAGGTTTCTAGCCATTAACATTGTTGCAACATTTGAAGAATTAGTTTGGCTTTGGAAAATTTCCATATGCCCGATATCTTTATATCCTGCCATACTGCATGCTTCTTTATTAATGGGAGCAGTTGCTATAGCTTGAATGTCACCCGCAGCTGCGAGTTCTCCAGCTTTAAGAATCCATTCTACAGAAGCCTTACCTGCAATTGGTGACAATGTACCATATTCAATGTCACCGAATTTCAGGTTATCTATATCTAAAACATCAATAATTCCATATTCACCACTAATCTGATCCACAGATGTAATCAGATGTGCTTTTATATTATCTGAAGCATTAATCATATCTATCGCAGAGTTTATGGCTGCAGTGTTACCTACGACAAAAGGATTACATTTAGCGTAAATACCTTTATCGAGTAAGGTTTTAACCGTGACCTCAGAGCCAACTCCCGCAGGATCTCCCATAGTAATAGCAAGAAGTGGTTTATCACTCAAGATTTACCTCCTTATAATTATGATTACAAAATAAATGAAATTTATTAATCACACTTACTGTAACCGCAATCTAGACAGCTTAAACAACCTTCCTGATGTAATAAATATGCTGAACATTCAGGACATTTAACTCCAGTTGGTATCTCTACCTCTAAAGCAGCATCACCATTTACGGGAAGTTCGGTTGTTGAAGAAGGAAACAATCCAATTTGAGAAGAAGTATCAGCGTAGTCATTAATACTGTCATCCGTTCCTTCAATAGACAAATGTCTACTTAAGGCCAAAGCAACTGCGTCAGGGGCAGACCTAACTAAAGTTCCACCATCCCATACAGGAACATCTGTAATTCCTCTAAGTTGTTCAACTATTTGTTCAGGATCTATACCAGATCTAAGTGCTAAAGAAGACAACCTAGCAACTGCTTCCAGGTAAGCAGAATCGCTACTACCAGCTTTCCCTAAATTAGCAAATACCTCAAAAGGATTTCCTTGCTCATCAAACGTTAGGTTTATAAACATGGTCCCGTGACCTGTGCGAACTCTATCTGTAACCCCTCTTACGGATACAGGTCTTTGCCTTGGAAACTTTAAGTTATCTTGTTGTTCTTGTTCATCTTCTTGATTATTTTTAGAGGATCCTGTTTCTAAAACTTGCATAGACTTAGAACCATCTCTATAAACAGTGACAGCTTTACAACCAGTTTTCCAAGCAAGCATATAAGCATCTTTAACGTCTTGGATCGTTGCTGAATTTGGAAGATTTATTGTTTTAGAAACTGAATTTGTAACATGTTTCTGCCAAATAGACTGCATTTTAATATGAGCTTCTGCAGAAATGCTCATAGATGTTCTATATACGGCAGAATCTAAACCATGGCCAGCAATAATATTTTCTGCATTATCTGGGTCCTCTATAATTTGTTCTAAAACTTTATTCGCCGCTTCATCAGAACCTAAAGCTTCTACTAAACTTTCAACTATCGAAGCTGGAGCATCTAATAATCTAGAACTCGTACCTTCTTGATCTTTCCAAAGAACATTAGACCACCAAGCCATTGCAAAATGAGGCTCAATACCACTTGAACAGCCGGCAATTCGACTTATAGTCCCTGTAGGAGCAATTGTAATAACACTTGAATTACGAACAGGAGGCATACCCCATTCTTTCAACGCTGAATCTTCGTATTGTGGAAATGGACCTCTTTCTGTTGCTATTTTTGCTGATTCATCCCAAGCAGTTGAATTTAAGAATGATCCTAATTTATCAGCTAAATCTAATGCTCCATCAGAATCATAAGATAAGCCCATTCTAACAAGCGAATCAGCCCAACCCATAACACCTAAGCCTATTCTTCTAGTATCTAGATTAACTTCTCTAAGTTTAGGCAATGGGAAAGAATTAACTTCTATAACATCATTCAAAAACCTAACAGCAACTCTAACTGTATCTTCTAATTGGTCCCAATCAAAATCATTATCTTTTATGTGGAGATCCAAATTAATAGAACCTAAACAACAATTTCCATAATTCTCTAAAAATTCTTCTCCACAAGGA
>Ga0315316_10001265_pt1 | contig 17509 bp, 17 predicted proteins | sample M160m3416metaG_FD_203702 | JGI IMG/M metagenome (GOLD analysis project Ga0315316, IMG submission 203702) | Ammonia-oxidizing marine archaeal communities from Monterey Bay, California, United States - M1 60m 3416 | ecosystem: Environmental > Aquatic > Marine > Intertidal zone | place: USA... | reverse complement strand
ATTCTAGAGCGGCGCAGGAGCCTACAATATCGATTAGGGCATCAAGGGCACCGACTTCGTGAAAATGAACTTCATCAGCAGGTATGCCGTGTACGGCCCCTTCTGATTTTGCAAGCGCTTCGAAAATTTCAAGCGCGCGAATTTTTACCCTGTCGGGTATGTCAGCTGATTGGAGAATTTTTTGGATATCTTTCCAACGGCGATGATGGTGTTCTTCAGAGGTAGTAACTACAGCGTGTGTTGCTGCGAGACCATTTCGGTCTACGATTTTTGCTTTCAGATCCCAATTATCAAGGTTTAAATTATTTAAAATATTTATTACGAAATTAAGGTCAGCTCCAGCATCGAGCAGTGAACCTAAGGTCATGTCACCGGCAATACCTGAAAAAGGATTAAACCAAGCGATGATACGTTCGGTCATTTTTTACGCCTCATATCAAGAATCCTGATTGTCGCCATTGCAGCTCCAAAACCATTATCTATGCCGACAACCGTTATTCCTGCAGCGCAGGCGGCGTGCATCGCTAGTAATGCCGTCACTCCGTTAAGACCCGCTCCATAACCAACACTAGTCGGTACAGCTATAACAGGAGCAGCGGTGACGCCTCCAACAGCAGTTGCTAGAGCTCCCTCCATCCCAGCAATAGTAATTACAATGTCGGCATCAATAAGGTTGTCTAATTCCGCAAGGAATCGATGCAATCCAGCTACACCAATGTCAGCTACGTGAATTGGTTGAATGCCGTAGGCCCGCAAGATAGCAGCAGATTCTTCAGCGACTGGAAGGTCCGCTGTGCCTGCTGACGCGATAACAATTTTTTCATGTCTGTATTCTGCCGGTCGCCAAATGACGCTTGAAGCTTCGACTAGCGCTCCCTCATGGGTACCAGTAACCGCTTCTATCTGATCGGGAGTAGCTCGGCTGAGAACAACTGGTCCTGACCCATTCTCGAGTAACTCTCTGACAATAGATACGCATTGATCGATAGTCTTCCCGGGACCATAAATAGCTTCAGGTTGACCTGTTCTTAGTCGTCTATGATGGTCAATTTTTGCTTGCCCGATGTCAGCGAAAGGTAATCGCCTCAGCACACGGACCGCATCATTTGGGTTCGTCGAACCATTGCGAATTTCTTCAAGCATCTTAATGAGTTGATTTTCGTCCACGATTCTCCCTTCTATAGGCGTATCCTGCCAGGCTGTGAGCACTAATCAGCGAATCATAAGATATGAATCTTTGTTACCTGAAACGGAAATCGGATTTTTAGGTCCGAAAGGAACCTTCGCAGAGCAAGCTTTACTAAGTGAAGCTGATCTTGCAGCGACGCAGGTCCGACCATATGACTCAATACCTGATGTCCTCAACGCTCTTGTAACAGAAGAAGTTGATCTGGGTTTTGTTCCTATTGAAAACGCAATTGAAGGTGCAGTGAATGTTACGCAAGATTCGATTGCGTTTGACTTAGATTTAAAAATCCATCGAGAAGTTGTATTGGATATCCAACTCGATCTCTTAGCGCTTCCTGGTACCAAAATTGTTGATATTCAAACTGTCCTATCTTTTCCAGTAGCCATAGCTCAGTGTCGAGCATTTCTGAGAGAACATATTCCTGCTGCAAAAGTTGTTGCGGCAACATCAACAGCTGAGGCTGCCCGGCAAGTAGGTGAGCAGCATATGGAAGGTGTTGCAACAATTTCTAATTCTCGGGCAGGCGAAATCTACGGTCTCGATGTGATTGAAGAGGCGATAGATGACCATGTTGGCAATCAAACTAGATTTTTACTTCTTGGCAGAAATGGTATTCCTGCACCTACCGGAAATGACAAGTCGAGCGTGGTGGTCTTTCAGCGAGCAAATCAGCCAGGAAGTCTCTTAGCCATCCTTCATGAATTTGCTGCTCGAAATATTGACATAACACGACTTGAATCGCGCCCTACTCGAAGAGAGCTGGGAGATTATTGTTTTCTGCTTGACTTTGAGGGGCACATTTCGGACGAGGTTGTTGCTGATTGTCTGAGAGAGCTAAAAATGAAACAGGGGAATGTTAAGTTTTTGGGTTCCTACCCTGCGTATGGTGCAGCTGGTGCTCAAACCGTCAGGGATGCGAATGCCAATTGGAGTCAAGCTCAGGAGTGGATCGAGTCCTTACGCAACCAAATGGAATAAGCTTTGATAGCGCGGAGGGGGGGGGATTCGAACCCCCGGATGCTTGCGCATCACTGGTTTTCAAGACCAGCGCATTAGTCCGCTCTGCCACCCCTCCGCCTTGCACGCTAGCGGCCGTTAAGGCTAACCCGGTGGTGAGATAGCTGTGTTTTGTATGTGGAACTGTGAATGTTCCTTTGGCTCTGCTTATCCGCAATGTTGCAATACGGGTAAGTGATTGTGATTCACCCGAAATTTAGCTGTGGATATTAGTTGAAGCGATTGATTTCGGTACTGATTAGGAGCTTTAGACGTTCATTGAAGGGGATGTTTGTGGACCACCAAATACTCTATTTTGTGTGGACGTTATAGATGTGGGTCATGGCCTTGCTAATGATTATGCTCTCATTGTGCGAAGAGTTGAATACCAAGCAATTGTTAGCCAACGAGGGAGTTAGGTGGGGTCCAGGCCTTTAGGGGCTTAAACTGGTTAAGGGTTTCTTTTTGTAAGTGTTCAGGAAACTTTTGTTGCGAATGAATATCGATGGAGAGGTGCCAGAGTCCGGTTGAATGGGCTTCCCTGCTAAGGAAGTGATGGGTTTACACCTATCCGTGGGTTCGAATCCCACCCTCTCCGCCAAATTAAAGCAATTTATATTTGCAAGAAAATTCAATCTAGGGTTAGTAGCTCAACTGGATAGAGCATCGGTCTACGGAACCGAAGGTTCGGGGTTCGAATCCCTGCTAGCCCGCTTAAATAGTTTCCGGATTTGTTCGCTCGTAACAGAGTCTTCTTTAGAAACGGGTTAGGCTCTTGGGCTTGATTTATCGATACGGGCGTTGCCCGTTCGATCCGTTGGAGTTACCATTGTTGAGCGGTTTGGGACTGCCATACTGATTCGGCTCTGGTTCGGATGGTAGACACAGTAGGATTGCTAACCAAATCCAACCAATGACTAGAACCAAGAGCAAGAGTAGCCATTTGCCACTTCTACCCGAATCGTGAAGTCGTCGGGTTGCCGCTGCGAGCCCTGGTATTAATAAAAATAAACTGATAAACGCGTTAGCTACTGGGATTAGCGCAAACAGACTATCGATTAGAGCTGTTGACAAAAACCAAAGCCAATATTGTTTGCGCGAGTCCCGGCCGTAAAAAGTAGCGTATTTACTAGTTAAATTAACTCTGAGAATACTTATGAGTTCGTTCATCAAGTTACCTCTTCGCATATGCAGGTCCTGAAGTTCATTATGGCAAAAATAACTAGACCCGAAGCAAGTGGGGGCAAGCTTCGGGTCTGTTAATTGGAATGTCTCGACCACTTGGAAAGGGGGTTACCAGTTAGACGAGAGCTTTTCCACGCTTTTATTTTTCAACGCTTCAGACTTAAGTATGTCAGAGGCAGGCCCCATTTATGCGCTGAAACAACGTGACATTTGTCACATTGTTTCTTAGTTATCTAGCTACGCCTGAAAGGGCTCAATCAGTTTACTAAAGATGTTCGAGTACTTTTATTTTTGCGAGTTGTTATTAATTATTAATATGATATTAAACTTCATAAGTAGTTATTATAGATTTAATAATTAATAAAAGAATAGATGATTGTTCCCCATGTTATGTTTGAAGCCTTTGCCAGCTGACCACTATCTAAATCTTATGGTCTCGGGCCCCAAGGAGCTGATTGCAATAGCTGGATTTCTTGACGGACCAGCAAGGGGCGGAGTCGTGCTGCGAATTTCATAAACTTTTCGTCAGCGAACAAGTTTGCCCAAAACTCACGACGCTGGGCATCACTGTCGAATCGCCAAATATGGATAAGTTGATGAAGAAGACCAGTATCGGAAACAAAATACCCGACAAGATGACGTGAATGATTTCCAGCCTCTAGAGCTGGCCAGCCTTCGCTCGAATAAAGATTGAGGACCTGGGACATTTCGCCGACCGCAACGTCGTAGGTGCGGCGTTCATAGAGTTCTAAACTGCTCATCACCTGAAGTTAGTGCATCTGTCGGGGAATCGTTGCCTGCGATTATGGGTGTATTTTATAGTTACCTATTTGAAACGCCTGGGAATAGGTCCTCTAGTTCGCCGATAATCCAAGAACTTACCGCTGCAACTTGGTCAAAGAAAGGGAGATGAATGCTCATCATTTCGGTGAAGTAGAGGCCATCTACCAACAATTTGGCGTCTTGTTTTGACAGTGGTACCCCTTGATCTTTGCCCTGTAGAACAAGCCATTCTCGCTCGTTCCAAGGGATTTGGAGTCGAGTGTCAAGCTCATGAACACGATCATTCCCATTGTCGAAATCATGGTCCATCAAAATCCCCAAGATTTGTCGCAGGGCAGCTGCTCCGTCTATGGGAACTGTAAGGATGCGAGTCATCTCATTTTTATAGTCTGGCACATCTTAAATTTAGGCTAAGAGTAACTTTTTTAGACAGATAAAGGCCGTTAATCTAATGCCATCATTGTCAACGAATATTTAACTAATTTTGACGAAACTTTTTCATAAGCTGTGGAGGACGAATGCGCTCGTTGTTATATCGAAGGTATCTGAGGCTGGTTTGAAACTGTAAGTTAAACTGCACAAGTGTTACTGCAGACCGGAGTTAATAATGCTTTCTAAAACCTGGACACTGGCGAAATCATCTTGGTCGGTAATAAAGCTTGATAGAGAACTCCTAGTTTTGCCGATTCTAAATGCAATAAGTTCTTTGGTTTTCTTCGGCTTTGTTTGGGTTCTAGCAAACAGTGCTGGGGCGGATTTTACGAACCAGAATAGCGATGGATCGGGCCCCGCGATATTACTTGCAGTTCTTGCGGTCTTTGGGCTGAGCATTATAAGTGTTTATTTCCAAGGGGCGTTGGTCTACGGAGCGCATGAAAGATTTACGGGTGGTGATCCAACGATTAGTTCGGCTCTGAAGGGAGCCATTTCTAAACTTCACCGGCTAATACCTTGGGCGATACTCACTGCAACCGTGGGTATCATTCTTCGAGCCTTTCAAAATCGAGAAGGCATGATGGGACGTATAGTTGCTTCTCTTCTAGACACAGCATGGAAGGTGTTGACCTTTTTGGTTGTGCCGGCAGTTATGTTCGAAGATTTAGGACCTATTGAAGGCGTTAAGCGCTCGAGTTCTTTGTTTAAGAAAACATGGGGTGAAAACCTTACGGCTAGAGTCGGTTTTGGTTTGCTTGGCTTGATAGCTTCGATACCAGCAATAGCATTGATAGCCGCTGGAGTCTCGAGCGGCTTCTGGCTATTAATTGTGTTAGGTGTTCTGCTAATCATTGCTCTTGTTGTGGTCCTCACTGCTCTGACAGCAGTATTCCAAACCGCTTTGTACTTGTATGCGGTCAATGGCGTTGCTCCAGAGGGATTTGAAATAGCGGAAATAACTACATCATTTGGAGATAAAGGAAACCCGACGATTATCCGCTAGCTCGTAACAACTAGAGGTGACTTAAGCTTGAAGTTACTGAAAGCGGAACTCAAACTGATCGGAAATATGTGGATCACACTGCTGAAGTTCTCAAGGTAAATAGCAATTTTTATAAATCATTTGAGGAGCGTAATCTACAAGCACTATCGGATACCTGGGCTCATGTGCAGGAGGTTTGGTGTACCCATCCTGGTTGGCCTGCCTTGCATGGTTGGCAAAGGGTGGAGGAATCTTTCAGAAACATTTTGAATGGAGCTGGCCCACCACAGTTTGTACTGTCAGAAATACGTGTAGAAACCAGTGCGGATACAGCTTGGGTAACCCTTGAAGAAAATTTGCTTGGTCCAAGTTTGTCGACCGTGGCAACTGTGAACGTGTTTAAAAAAACAGATGGTAAATGGTTAATGTATGGGCACCATGCCAGCCCGGTTGTTGCGATAGTTAGATAGAAGCATCGATTCAATATATGAATTGACGCTAGAAATTTCTGCTGTGTGGAAACATGAGATAGTGAATGGTAGTAAAATTAATAAAGAAAAATATTGCGGCAGGTTTGATTGGGTCTCTATTTGCTGCTGCAGGGGTAAGCCATTTCCTGTCGCCGAACTTTTTTGAGGCGATAGTTCCCAGATGGGTACCGAGCCCCTCGTTGGCCAACCAGATTTCTGGCGCTCTAGAAATTGCGCTGGGTTGTGCCCTTCTCGTGCCAGCAACAAGAAGAGCGGCAGCTTGGGGTTTGATTGTGCTTTTAGTAATTGTGTTTCCCGCCAACATCGACATGTTTGTTAACAATGTCAAAGTATCTTCTGGTAATGGGGAAACTATAAGAGTCGAAGGCGCGCCAGATGTTTGGTTGCGTAACCTTGCCAGGCTCCCGCTTCAATTTGTTCTGGCTTACTTGCTGTATCGACAGGCCCGGCCTAATCGTAGTCGGTTGCCTGTTGGTCCTTAACCAAGAACTTCGGCAATCGCGAGATCAGCGATCCGATCTGCGTCATATCCGAGTTCTTCGGTCAAAATTTCCCAATTATGTTCCCCCCAGGTGGGACCTCCGTAGGTAACGACAGCTGGCGTGCGCGACATGACGAACCGAGAGTTTTCGATCGTGGTTGTGCCCTGAGTTGGATGGCCTACCTCGATGAAATGATTTCGGTGTTTCAGCTGCGGGTCAATGAGAGCGTGGCGGCTGTTTTGAACCTGATGAGCGGGAATTCCGGCAGCGACACACTGTTCCATTACTTCGTTATTTGACCGCAAAGAGGTCCAGTTGCTAATTAACTCTTCGAGTTCGTCCTGACGGCTTCGTCGTTGTTCAATGGTTAGGTCTTTCAGGCCTGAAGTGCCGACTAGGTCACATAACGCATGCCATTGATTGTCATCGCAGACAGCGATCGCAACCCATTCATCATCACCAGTCGATGGGAACACTCCATGGGGAGCGAAAACGTCGTCTCTGTTTCCACGCCGCTGCCACATACGTTCATTTACTGACCAATCAAGGAGCAATGGAGCGAGTTGCTGCATCGATGCTTCTCCTTGACTGAAATCGAGATACTGACCTTGTCCAGTTGCTCTGTGATGCTCGACAGCTGCCATGACACACGCGACTAAGTAACGGCTCGATATGTAGTCGGTGTAAGCACCAAATGGCCCTGATGGCCCACGGTCAGGCCAACCAGTCGGTTCGAAGAATCCTGAAATAGCAGCGGCCATTGTTCCGTAGCCAGCTAGCTCTGTGTAAGGGCCGGTTTGTCCCATGATGCAGCTAGAAGCCATCACTAGATCAGGTTTGATTTTGCGTAACGACTCGTAGCCAAGACCGAAGCCTCGCATACCTTTTGGCGAGAAGGATTCAAGTACGACATCGGCCCATTGCACTAAATCGTGAACCACTTCGATCGCTTCGGGTTTATTCAGATCAAGCGACAATCCGCGTTTGTTCGCGTTCATATTGCTGTAGAGCGCTGAGTTATCTGGCAGCCCTTCATCATCATGAAATGGGAACAAGGTTCTCGCGGTGTCCATTCGAGCTTCGGAATCGACTCGAATTATGTTCGCCCCGTAGTCAGCAAGAACGCGACTCCCTGCAGGGCCAGCCATAACCCACATGAAATCGAGCACCTTTAAACCTTCGAGGGCTTTGCCTTGACGATCTGGGATTGCCGGGATCGAAACGCTCGGCTTTCTTGGCGGCTCGGAAAGAACTTGTGTTGTGTGTTCACCAATGGATGGCGGGGGCCGCAGCGGAACTTGTGGCGTCTCCGAGAAAATGGCCATCCTGCCGGGGAATTTGACTTCTCGGCCCTCAATTAGTAAGTCCTCCCATAGGTCGCGTGCTTGGAGGTGGGGGTTGTTGTACACATCTTCCGCAGTTGTGACTGGAGCTATAAGTAGCCGCCTTTCGAAAGCAGCGTCGAATAACTCTTGCTTTGTTTTTGTCATGCAAAAGTCAGTAACGCATTGCTTGACTCTGTCGTACTCTTCGACGGATTCGTTGCCAGAAAACAGTAAGTCGGCATAGTTCAGCCAGTCTTTGTTAAGAGTCTCTTCATCACAAAAACCTTCTTCGTGAATCCATTCCATGAGTCGCCGGGTATATGGACCGAGTGCTGTTCCAAATAGAACTGTTACTGATACGTGGCCATCAGCGCATGGCCACATCAGTTGTATATAGATTCCTGCGACGGTAACCCCGCCAGCTTCTCGATTAGATTCCGGTGCGTTAATAGCTAGGGCGACCATGTAAGTTTGGCTTGCCTGCAATGTCGAAGCCTGTGCTGAAAGATCAATGTGTTGACCTAACCCTGAGTTGTTTTCTCTTTCATACAATGCGATCAACGCAGCGCTGGAGCACTCGGCGGCTGCATGAGCGTATGCCTGGGGTAGAGGAATCCGAAGCGGAGAACGGTCGGAGTCTCCGGTTAACACCATCTGCCCGCCTGACGCCATGATCGTCAGATCAGTTGCTGGCCACTTGGCTTTAGGGCCGGTGCCACCGAACGCAGAGATGGACAAATGGATTAGTGCAGGATTTCTCGTAGCCATTACGGCGTAGCCGAGCCCTAACTCCTCTAGTACTTCGGGTCCGAAGGCTTCGATAACAATGTCTGCGCCGTCGGTCAAACGAAGCAATTCGTCGCGTCCTTCAGATGTTTCAAGATCAAGAACCACTGATTTCTTGCCTCTGTTATATGACCAATGCCACAGCGAAGTATTCGGTGATACAACGTCTCCTGCGAATGGTCCAACCTGTCGTGAATGAGAACCGCCGGGTGGTTCGACCGTAATCACGTCTGCACCCAACGAGGCCAAGACGCTTCCAGCAAGTTGGCCGCGTTCGTCTGCTAACTCAATTACCCGATAACTAGATAACATGGCTTCCCCCTATAAAAACCTGCTGGAAACTAAATCAATTAGTGGTCAATAACTTATTACTCTGATTTGCGAACGATCCGAAAAACTGGAATGACTCGTGGAGCGGCGCGTTCGGCATATTTATGAAAAATAGGTAGTTGTTCAGCTTGTGCAGAATACAAGCGGGCACGCTCTGCATCTTTGGTTTCGATCACCGTAGCTTCGTATTTGTCAACTCCTATTTCGATTGTTACATCCGGGTTAGTGATAAAATTGTAGTACCAGTTCGGATTATTCGGAGCGCCCGCCATAGACGCTATGACCACAAGATCGTCGCCATCGGTTGTGTAGGCAAGAGGTGAGCATAATTCTCGGCCAGACTTAGCGCCTCTCATAGTTACGAGCACAATCGGGCTTCCTTCAAATGGCGGGCCACACTTTCCTTCGTTTTCTCGAAATTCTTTGATTGCTTTCTCATTCATAGCCAAAAAATCTGCTGCCATTATAAAGTCCCCTGATCAACGTTGTTTGCTTACTATTAACCCAAAATTTGTGAGGTTTATAGTAATCATAGGCTTGGTTTCTTTACCGGGGGCATCGATTACGGTGTACCAGTTCGGATAGGAATTAAAACTGGTTCGAAAACTGAACCGAAGCTGAGCCAGCTTTGTCTAAAAATTCTCAAGGTCGTATTGAATATTCTATTTCCCCATAGAAATAGTTTGTTGGGGATTTCATCTCAATAAGCAGGCAAGCGATGACCATTAAAGTGGCTGCCACCATACTGACACCCTTGCGGATGCGCTGGTTTTGATCTGATCTAGGTTTATGATTACAAAACGCAAGATTTGACGCGTTTCTGGAAATTTAAACAGCTGAGTTGGAGAAAAGCCTCTATTAAATGAGTTGGGTGTTTGAGTGAATAGATTCGTGATGTTCGTTCTCTTGTTAGGTTTCGGCATTGGATTTGTTCTGATTTTTGGCTAATCCAATGCTTTCGTCCCACATAACCTGCAGTTGATTTGACCATTGCGAACCCGGGTCACTGAGCAACCAAGTTTCATTCAATAATTGTGATTTGTCGTTGAGTCTCGCTCACGCAGGTACGGTTGACGGCATGGCTGATCTATTAATTGTTGGCGGTGGCAAGATGGGCGAAGCGTTACTTGGAGGCTTATTAAATGCCGGCCATGAACGAAATAAGATTGTAGTTGTTGAGCCATTAGAAGAACGAAGAATCGAAATAAGCAAACGATACGGAATCGTCTGTTCGAGTGAAATTGAGCCGTGTCACGGAGCAATTTTGGCAACGAAGCCAAATATTATCCCTGAAGTTGCCTCATTATTGACCGAAACAGGTGTCAAACGAGTGCTTTCGATCGCAGCGGGAGTTACCACTTCAACAATTGATGATTCTATGGGAGGCAAAGTTCCAGTTATTAGAGCCATGCCGAATACACCAGCTTTAGTTGGTGAGGGAGCATCAGCTATTTGTGGCAACTCAGCGGCGACTGAAGACGACTTTGTATGGGCAGAATCAATTCTTGGAGCAGTTGGTCTCGTGGTGAGAACTAATGAGACACTCTTAAATTCGGTTACGGGACTCTCAGGCTCAGGACCTGCATATATTTTTTTAGTTGCTGAAGCGCTCATAGATGCAGGTGTCCTTGTCGGACTTCCCAGAAAAATATCAACTAATTTAACTATCCAAACATTGCTTGGTGCTGCAAAACTGCTTGCAGAGGGTAAACCAGCAGCAGAACTTCGCGCTGATGTGACGTCACCTGGAGGAACTACCGCTGCTGGCCTTCATGAGCTAGAAAAAAGTGGAATGCGAGTAGCTTTAGCCTCAGCAGTTAAAGCTGCTACCCAACGGTCAGAGGAATTAGGTCGGTCATAGAAATGAACGAATATGACACCATTACGTGCCTTACAGATTTAGGAACATCCAACGAGTCTGTGGGCATTCTCCACTCCGTAATTAGTGAAATTACGCCAAAAACGCGAATTATTGATCTCTGTCACGAAATATCACCCGGGGATACTAAATCCGCCGCTTTGATGCTTGCTCGAAGTGTTCCCTATCTTCGGCCAGGAATTGTTTTAGTCGCTATTGGACAACACTTAGAAAGACCGGCAATAGCGGTGGAAGTAGGTAACGGACAATCGATATTAGTCGGGCCTGATAATGGCACTTTAGGTGCTGCAGTCGCTGTTGTTGGCGGCGCTCAACACGCGATTCAGTTATTAAAAGCGGAACATCATATTGAATCACCTGGTGCGGTAGATCCGGGACGTGACGTCATCGCCCCGATAGCTGCAAAGTTGGCTGCTGGTTCTTCGCTGGATGAACTAGGCGAAATGATTGATCCAAATCTTTTGTTACCCTCATTAATGCCCGTTACGCGAACCGAGGCTGACGGCTCCGTTTCCGCCGAGGTTCTTTGGGTAGATAGGTTTGGTTCTGCTCAACTTAATTTAGATAAAGATCTTCTAACAGAGTTAGGAGATATTCTCATTGTTGAATTTAAGGATGAAAAACGAGTGGTTCGCCTTCAAAAAGCAGTTGATGTAGCTTCTGGCCAGATGGCTCTTGTTGAAGATATACATGGGCTTATCTCGCTAGTAATTGGCCAGGGAGAGAGCGTGGCCACATTAGGACTTGCGGCTGGGTCAGCTGTAACAATCCGTCAGCCATCATGAGACTAGGGACTACCGTTGCAGTCGGGATACTCTTAACTTCGATAGTGGTTGCTGCAACTGTTCAATTAATTTCGCTCGCTCTATAATCAAAGAAAATAGTTTGATTTAACGGTCATTTTTTAACTGAAAAGTTGCTGAGTATCGGGTAGGTTATAGGTGCTAACTTTGTTATTCGCAAATGCTGTAGCAACAGCCGTTACTGCAGCTTGATTAACTCTTATGGGACGGTTTCCTCTTGTCCATCGTGATCTTAGGTTTGAGTCACCAGAGCGCTCCGCTTGAGCTATTAGAAAAGTCGATTATCACAAGCGAAGACCTGCCGAAAAAGTTGACAGACTTAAGTCAGCGAGACCACATAAGCGAAGCTGTTGTGATCTCAACGTGCAATCGAACGGAAATCTACGTAGTAGGTGAAAAGTTTCACGCTGCTTATGCAGAAGTAAGAGATTTTTTGGCTGATAGCGCTTTCGTTGCGCCAGAAGATATTAGTGATTATCTCTACGTTCATCACGATGAAGATGCTGTTAAGCATCTGTTCTCGGTCACATCTGGTCTCGATTCAGCAGTTTTAGGTGAGTCGGAAATTCAAGGCCAAGTAAAAATAGCATGGGAAACTAGCAGAGTTGAGAAATCGTCAGGCCCTGTGCTGAACCTGCTATTTCGTCATGCATTAGAAACTGGAAAACGAGTGCGGTCAGAGACATCGATTTCCCGTCACACAGCGTCTGTTTCGCATGCTGCAGTTCTTATGGCTACTGACCAATTAGGGAGTCTAAAGAAAAAGAAAGTGTTAGTTGTCGGAGCAGGGGAAATGGCTGAAGGTATGGTCGTTGCCCTCGCAGCAGCTGGACCGCAAGAGGTCCAAGTGGCGAACCGGACTATTAAGAAAGCCAATGATTTAGCTAAACGAATTGGTGGTAAAACAGTCGCTTTAAGCGAACTGAGCGTTGCGCTTAGCGAAGTAGACCTTTTATTGACCTCAACAGGAGCTACCTCAGTAATCCTTGATCATACGTCAGTTGAAGAGGTTGTTAAAAATCGCTCAGGGCACCCGTTGTTGATTGTAGATATAGCGGTACCGCGTGATGTTCATCCGGATACTGCCTCAATCAACGGTGTCACTTTGCTGGATATGGATGACCTGTCGGCCTTTGCAGCATTGGGCATAGAGGAACGAATAAATGAAGTGGAGAACGTTCAGACAATTATTGACCAGGAAGTTGAACGTTTTGGCGACTTGAGATCAGCGCGTGAAATGGCGCCGTTGATCTCAAACCTGCGGATAACTGTTGATACGATCCGATGTCGAGAAATAGACCGGTTTTTTCAAAGTCAGAGACAATTCACGGACTCCGATCGTGTGGCGATTGAACAACTTACTCGCACTCTGATAGCTAAATTATTACATCAACCCACAATTGGTCTCAAGAACTCGGCTGGATCGGCCAAAGGCGATCGCCTCGCAGATTCGGTTAGAGACTTGTTTGATCTCTAAAGACTGCAAATGAGAATTGCTACGCGAGGGAGCCGCTTAGCTCGATGGCAAGCTGAGACAGTAGCTACTCAGTTGAAAGCACTAGGGCACGAGCCCGAGCTGGTATTAGTGAAAACTGAAGGAGATCGCGACCAACAAAGTCCAATTTGGGAATTATCTGGGAGAGGTGTTTTTGTTAAAGAAGTCCAAGCAGCAGTGCTTGATGGGCGAGCCGATTTGGCTGTGCACAGCGCTAAAGATCTTATGTCTATCCCAACGGTTGGATTAAAAATAATTGGGTGTCTAAAGCGTGGCAATGTCTGTGACTCACTAATTGGAACCCGTTTACACGAACTACGCGAAGGCGCTGTTGTCGCTACCGGGTCTGTAAGACGAAAGGCACAACTTTCGAACATACGCCCAGATCTGAACTTTGTAGGTCTACGTGGCAACATTGAAACACGAATCGGTGCTCTTCAATCAAAAGAAATTGACGCAATTGTGGCTGCGGCTGCTGCGCTTGAACGTCTTGGGATAGTAAACGTGATTAGTGAAACCCTAGACGAGACAATATTTGTTCCTCAGGTTGGACAAGGCGCAATAGCTCTAGAATGTCGGACGAGCGATGAAACAATTGGTGAAATACTAACGAATTTAATCGATCTAAATACTTCTGAGTGTGTTCAAGCTGAGCGTTCCTTCCTAGCAGAACTTGGAGGTGGATGTGACTTGCCAGTTGGAGCGTACGCCACAAAAACTGGAGAGGTAATGACTCTTACTGCAGTAATTGCGACACATGATGGATCAACAATTATTCGAGATGAAAAAACGGGCACACATCCGACTCCGCTTGGGAAAGATATAGCTGATTCTTTGTTAAATGATAAGGGCGGGGCATCGCTACTTCACTCGAGAGAAAGACCTGAAATGTGATTAGCGAGCAAGGCTTGTTAAAAGGACTGAGCGTTGTTGTCACACGGGCATCTCACCAGTCAGCGACCCTTATCAAAGCCTTAGAAAGAGAAAATGCGGATGTGATAGCAGCTCCCTCTATCGCTATCGTGCCGCCCTTGGACGGCGGGCAGCCCCTTGATGATGCCTTACTCCGTTTAGATAGATACTCTTGGGTAGCTTTTACATCAGCAAATGCAGTAGCGGCCTCCCTAGCGCGTGGGGCTCGACGAGGGGTTATCCGTAGATTTGATCATCTAAAAATTGCTGCTGTAGGGCTGGCAACCGCCGAAAAAGTTTTAGAAGAAATGAAACGAGAAGTCGATCTTCTTCCCACGGTGCACAGGGCAACTGAACTTGCTCGAGCTTTTCCAGAACCGAAAAAAAATGACCGAGTGTTTGTTCCAATGGCTAGCGAAGGGCGACCAGATCTAGCGGCAGGTCTCAGAGAACGAGGCTGGGATGTAGACGACGTAGCTGCTTATCGAACTGTTACTCCTTCATTGACGGCTGCTGTTACTGAAAAACTTGGAAATGCAGACATGATAATTTTTGCCTCACCATCGGCAGTTAACGGGCACATAAAACAGCGAGGACTATCAATAGATAGCAAAGTCGTGTGTATAGGGGACGTGACCGCAGAAGCCTGTCTCCTTAAGGGTATAGAAGTTGGCGCCGTCGCAAAATCTCCCTCCGTGGGTGACTTGTTAAAAGCGGTCACAGATTTAGCGTCGTCTCATTAATGAGTTACGCGCTGATTTTTGACTTTGATGGAACGATCCTTGACACTGAGACCCCAGCATGGGACTCCATGGTTGAAGTGTGGAAAAGTTTTGGTCTCGAACTCCCTTTAGATTGGTGGCTGAAAGGAATGGGAACCAACCGGAAAGACTCATGGATTGATGAACTAGAACGTATTTTAGGCAAACCATTAAACCGGCATGAGCTAATGGCGAGGAGGCAACAAACCAAGGACACTCTTACCGAGTCAAAGAAACCATTACCTGGAGTAACCGATCTTATTGACGCTGCTGGGGATAGAGGCATTCAACTTGCTGTCGCGTCAAGCTCTGCACATGAATGGGTCGATAGGCATTTGAAACGCCTAAACCTTTACGGGCATTTCGAACACGTAGTGTGTCGAGATGATGTTCACGGTGTTTCAAAACCAGCACCAGATGTGTTCGTTAAGGCGCTTGAATTACTCGGACCGAATTGTACTAAAGCGGTGGCTATAGAAGACAGCCCAAATGGGGTGCAGGCGGCAACAGATGCTGGGCTCGACGTTGTTGCGGTTCCAAATCCACTAGTCAAAAAATTAGATTTTAGTCTTGCAAATTTGTGCTTAGAGCATTTGACTGATGTAGACCCGAACCAACTCCTGGAGTCTCTGTTTGAGATTCCGGGGATAAATGGCCCGTATGATGCTCGTTGACATAATTATTAAAAGAGATGATCAGGACTTTGCAAACCAACGCTGAATTGTTTGAAAAAGCACAAGCACTAATTCCAGGGGGAGTTAACTCACCGGTACGTGCTTTCCGATCGGTTGGGGGAGTACCGTATTTCGTTGATCACGCTCATGGAGCGTATGTATACGACGTCGAGGGGCGCAAATATATTGACTTAGTGCAGTCCTATGGGGCAGTTATAGCTGGGCATGCACATCCATCGGTTACATCTGCCATTTGTGGCGCAGCCCAGAAAGGTACGTCTTATGGGGCGCCGACAATTGGGGAAGTCGAACTTGCGAATGAGATAATTGAACGAGTCCCAGGTGTGGAGAAAGTACGCCTTGTCAATAGTGGTACAGAAGCAACTATGAGTTCCATTCGTCTCGCTCGAGGGCACACAGGAAGAGATCGGATTATCAAGTTTGCCGGAAATTACCACGGGCACGCAGACATGCTTTTAGCTGCTGGAGGCAGTGGTGTAGCAACTCTCGGTTTGTCTGGTTCAGTCGGGGTGCCATTGGCAGCGGTAGCTGACACGTTGGTAGTGCCGTATAACGTTGTCCCAGATATAGATACCGATGTTGCGTGCGTGATAGTTGAACCGGTCGCCGCGAATATGGGAGTTATAGGTCCAGCAGAAAATTTCCTAAAGGATTTGAGACTGGCATGCGATAGAGCAGGTGCGCTCTTAATTTTTGACGAAGTAATAACGGGATTTCGACTAGCTCGTGGTGGCGCATCTGAATGGTCAAAAGTTAAACCAGATCTAGCGTGCTACGGCAAAGTAATCGGCGGCGGTTTGCCTATAGGAGCATTTGGGGGAAACAGCAACGTCATGACGTCACTGGCCCCAGAAGGCCCCGTTTATCAAGCAGGGACTTTATCAGGAAATCCTCTTGCGACAGCCGCCGGTATAACTGCTCTAAGGCTCTTGAATAGTGAGGCATATTTCCATTTAAATGGGGCTGCGGAGAGATTAGAAAGCGGTTTTACCAGTGCATTTGAATTAGCGGGAATTCATGCTTTGGTAAGTCGTGTTGGGTCGCTTCTAGGTTTGTTTTTTGGTAAATCACTTCCCACAGATTATGACCAAGCCCGGGAAACTGACGAAGAACTATATGCTCGTTTTTTTCATGCAATGTTGAAACGAGGCGTAGCAATGGCCCCCGGAGCTTACGAAGCAATGTTCGTGGGCTTAGCTCACACTGATGACATCATTGACGAAATTGTTGCAGTTGCGAAAGAAAGTGCTTTAAGTCTTTGAATTGCAAAAAGTGAGCTTCAACTCTACTTGTCTCGATCCGGAACTAATCGAGCTAGTTGGGTGGCGACTTGGTATACAGACTCAGTACCACCGGCATCATTATTGATGAGATTTGAAGAAATCCTTAATGCTAATTCTGTAACCACTCGAGATTGAATCCCAAGTAACGTTAGTTTTCGCATCAACCCTGGTCGTCCCAAAGTTTTAGTGGCGATGCGACCTAGCTTGTAATAGCGGTCGTACGTAAGTTCTAAATCAGATTCGTATTTCCTTAACTCCAGGCCATCTCCAGTGGCGATAGCGGACGAGATAACTGATGCTGCTAATCGACCATTGTTTAAAGCAGGCTCAACTCCATCTCCGTTAAATGGGTTCACGCTTCCTGCTGCGTCGCCCACCACTAGCCAGTTTGGTCCAGATCGAGGTTGGACTGAGCCGCCCATTGGCAGCCTTCCACTCAAGGGCTTGTCTTCAATATGTTCTGAATTAATTTCCCAGTGAGATGGAATTTGACTAACCCAATGTTCAAATAAGTCCTCTAACGAAATTGCTTCATTACCAAAGTGATGGCTTAAAAGTCCAACACCAACGTTCACGGTGCCATCCCCGACCGGGAATACCCATCCGTAGCCTGGAAGCTCGTCGCCGGATTTGTTTCGAAGATCAAAAACTAATTCGAGTTGGTTTTCCATATGGCGTTCACACTGAAAATAACCTC
>Ga0315316_10001264_pt1 | contig 17520 bp, 14 predicted proteins | sample M160m3416metaG_FD_203702 | JGI IMG/M metagenome (GOLD analysis project Ga0315316, IMG submission 203702) | Ammonia-oxidizing marine archaeal communities from Monterey Bay, California, United States - M1 60m 3416 | ecosystem: Environmental > Aquatic > Marine > Intertidal zone | place: USA... | reverse complement strand
GAGTCCGACGCCATTATGGTCGGCGCAGTGGGATGGCCCGGAGCCACACTACCCAATGGGGACATTGCCGGCGGGCAGGCACTATTGGGACTCAGATCCGCATTGGATCTCTATGCAAATGTTAGGCCGGTAAAGCTCTACAAGGGGGTAAAACACAAGGTTCACGGTACCTTCACAGACGTTTGGAACCATGAACTGGTTGACATCGTCATGGTTCGAGAAAATACAGAGGGGCTTTACCACGCTCTTCTCAGAAGATCGGGAATGGCAGCCAGGGGCGGCGAAAGAGACGAACCATTGGTCATCGAAGGCTTCCCCGGACTAGAGGGGGAGGTCGGATGGGACGTTAGGCCGATTTCTCGAAAGGGCAGTGAACGAGTCATACGGTTTTCATTCGAACTCGCCAAGCGACGCCAATCCAGACTCGGCTCGACCCAGAAAGTAACATGCGTGGATAAGAGCAACGTCACTAGGGGTTGCAGACTCTTCCGAGAGGTCTTCCGGGAAGTTGCTTCAGAGTTCGAAGGAGTAGAGACCAATGAAGCATTCATTGACGCCTTCACTATGTGGCTTGTCAGGAATCCAGAGGATCTCGACGTGGTGGTGCTGCCAAATATGTTCGGCGATATAGCAACTGATCTAGCCTCCGTTCTACAAGGAGGGATGGGGATGGCAGCCAGTGCCAACATCGGCGATAATCACATGCTTTTCGAACCAGTACACGGCTCCAGCCCGAAATATGCTGGCCAGAACAAAGTAAACCCGATAGCATCAATTTCATCTGTGCAGTTGATGTTCGACTCATTGGGATTGCGGCATGACGACGAGAAAGCTACAATGTGCGCGGATGTACTTGAACGAGCAATCTCAGAACACATGGCAACGGGGGGCATTGTAACATACGACTTAGGTGGGCGAGCTTCAACCACTGAGGTGGGCCAGGCCATCTCATCAAGATGTGCCGAGATTCTTCTCGAGTTGTCGGGATAGTTCACCCTATTGCCCGTCGAGAAAATCGTTTATTTCTCCAAGGGATCCTCTCAGAGCGGATGCATTGTCCCACTCTGTCGGGACGAGGTTTGGATTGGCAATAAGCTCATGCATGATCCCCTCGAAAGCTCTGGAGACCTCATCCACGATCGTGACGGTCGCCATCTTCGCACTCCTGGAAAGAGGATTGAGGTCGACCACAATTACTTCCTTCCCCAGATTCACTAGCGCCTCGCACCTATCCCCGTCCTCCAGAGGAACCAGTATCGAATCCGCAGAGCCAATCCCTTCTTCCGTGCAGTGTGAACGAGGACCCTCCAGCCCTTCTATTCTGAAGTCTGGTGAACTCCCGAGTAGGGACACTGCCCTAACTGAGTCGGCCCATTTTCCTTCGAATCCTTCAGGTCCGGATTCTCCCAATACGACCATCTTCTGTTCCTCCAATAGGGTTAGCAGACCGGCGATTCTCTCAGGAGTCCTGTAGTAAAGATTCACTTCGATTGGACATCCGAGTAATGCGGCTAATCTCAATGCCTTCTTTCCTGCTAGCAATACAGTATTTCCGTTAACTGAGATAACCGGGCTATTGGCATCCTTGAGACGAGCTGCAGACTCTCGAATCGCCCCTCTGGCTGATTCAGTTGTCCTCTCACCCAGCAGGTAGTCAAACGCCTCACCTCGTCCATGGGCAATCATTGCGGAATCAGCAAGTAGCCCCTTGGAGCTCCCCTCGACCATCTTTTGCCTAGATAGCAACGACTTCTTCCTCGGGTGGCTATCAGGTATCTCGACCATCAAGCATCACCAATCAGCATCGAAAAATCCAGTGGACTAGAACCCATGTTCACCTCACTCGAGGATATCACATCGACCCCCGACATGCTTGCCCAAACAGGCAGATCTCCCCTACTCACCCCCCCGGAGCCTTCCAGGATACACCATTCCCTTAACTCCAATTTCCTCAGTTCCCTGTCCGCCCTCCCACATGCGGTTGGTCCCATATTGTCCAGAAGTATCACTAACGGCTCTAGACCATTCCTCGTTTTCTGACTTTCCGACCAAGCACTCGCAGCCAATATTGCTTGCCCTGAATCCTGAACCTCTATCACGGTGAACATTGCATTGGAATCGAAATCGATAGAGGATATAGCGAAAGGGATGGAAGATTCCGGATCACCACCCATCGCAATTACGCTCAAGTCGTTTTCCTTGATCATCAACGCATCGCTCCTGCTAAGTCGATGTGTAAGGCCACCACCGATGTGGACCGCCCATTTGTCCATCAACCCCCACGCAGTCTTCCTAGTGCAGGCAATTCCAATTCCGCCCGCTTCTTTCACCCATTCGGACGTAAGGGTGGCTATCCCCGACATCCTCCCAAGTATGTTGAGCAGTGTCCTCTCGCAGCTTAGAACACTCGTAGAGGGACCAGTCAGAGACAGAATCCTATCCCCAACCGAAACCCTCTCGCCCTCCTCAACAAGCCAATGAATTTTGCAAGTGGGAAAGAAGTCCCCAATGAGTATGCCAATGGGGTACTTTCCACACACCACCCCCGTGCTCTTGGAGTATGCTAACGACTCAACAATATCACCAGTCCCTTCGTCGGAAGCAAAATCGTCAGACAAATGGGCATTCAACCATCTATTGATTGACTTCTGGAATAACTCGGTTGGCATCCCGGTGACCCCCGACTCGATGAGCAGATGGGATCGGTCGTGTGGCAGCCCGTTCACGCGCGTTCGAATACAAACCCCCCCTTGAATGGTCCTAGTTTCCGATAACTATCATCCCAGGGAGTCCAGTCCAGCCTCAGCAGCCGCCAAGCAAGCAAGGATGTCATCGACAGACGTCCTTGACTGACCCAGACCTTCAGAGGAAACGACAATGCTCAACTTCACCAGATTCTCGTCTCCCTTCAATTCCACACTGAAGTCTTCTGGGTCGTCTGGACATATTGCCGCCATGAGGGCCTCGCCCCTATCCTTGGGTCCCTCCCATGTTATGGAGGCCGTGACCTCTCCCATCAGACTCCCCAGAACCGATTCCCTTGGGCCAATTCGTCATCCTCGGAAAAAGACTGCACGATAGTCCTGAGAAGATAATACATCACCATAGTCAGGATGGGAAGCCCCCAATCATCACCCAATTGGTCGAAAGTCGGGGTATACTGTTCGCCAGACGAAATTTGTAGTGCGACGTCAATCGTTGCCGCGATGAAGGTGTAGATCACAACGGACAAACCAATGAGCAGCACGCTCCTTCCTGTGAAAGAGCCCTCCTTCCACCTTAGCACCCCTAGTGCAAGCAAGAACGACAGGACGCCTCCAACGATCCACTGGAGAACCTCATCCACAAGTCCAACCAAATGCTCGAAATGAGAAGACTGATCGGGAACCGGTTCATCCCAGCCGGACCATACAGTTGCCACCGCTAGAAACAGGCTCACTATCGACATACCCCATAGCAGCGACGAGAAAAGCCCACCCGTCGCACTGTCCCTCATCTCCATCGCGACACGTTCCATTTGTGCCTCCAATCCCAGTCCTTTGCCCAATACCCATAGTCCAATCAGCAATGGGAGCGAACCAATGAGGGCGATACCATTCGGAAGGATTAGACCAAGTCCGATTATGATTAGGAAAATCGCAAGAGGCACAAGCAGCCTCGATCTGAACCTAGGATCCTCGATAGCCTTCACAATGTAGTAGTAAGTCCCTTCGATTCCCTTCGATTGTCTTACGATAACCTTCTCCACGGTGTCCACCCTTACCCTGGAAGTCACAATCGGCAGTGAAGCCTCGTCATCTGCGCCATCGGTCACTAGAACAGCCGCATCGGGTTGAAAATCCTGAATGACTTCGTCTAATTGGCTTGCAATGGCACGATCACTTCTAGGGCCAACTCGCACATCCCCAGTGAGAATGGCTATCTGAACCTCATCGCTTGCACCGGCCCCTTCGGCTAACCTATCATGATGATGAAGCGCCCCAAGTATCGCGTTTGTGTCCGACTCCTCTGGATCGGCAATACCCAACCTCAGAGCAGCCGTTAGGCAGGATTTCCTTCCAACCACTGGCCCCCTGATGCCAGATTTGACCCCGAGGTCGTTATCTCTGTCAATCGTCAGGACAAGTGTTCGTACTATCTCCCCGCCCCCTGTGGAGATAGTTGGCGAGCCCCTGCTTATGAGGAATTGGCCGAACTGCTAATTGAACCATCGTCAGGCTCATTCGCCTCTTCTCTATCTGAATTGAATCGCCTTCTCTGCTTAGCCCTGATGTACTTCAACGGATGAGTCAGCCATTCTTGGTCACACAGCTGATCCTCTCCAATTTGAATCGGGCATCTTGCGTTGGTCTTCAGAGACGAGCACCCATGAGGAGTGTACTCCCTTTCGTATATCTGATTCACTTGGTATGCAGTCGTGTCAGCGTTGTAGTCTGGGGCATTTGCGAAGAAGTTGCAGGTCTGTTCCTGCGGCAGGCCAATTGAACGAGAGAACGCCGCTAGGAAGACGCGTCCAACGTGATTGACGTTCACCCCCTGATTCAATTCTGAAACCGCTGATTCGAAGCATGGCGGCCAATCGTCCCTTATCGCTGCCGTCATCGGCATCTCCTCCTTGACCCTCTCGGAAAGTAGCCCGGCGATCCTTTCTACTGGGTCGGCGAACTTCGCAGCGAATTCATCATCCATCCTGGCCATTCTTCCCTCACAGCTCTCCCTAAGGCTCTCCCGAATTCTTTCTTTGATCAATCGTGCTGCCCTCTCGCGACCAGATTCTCCTGCACCAGAATCCAAGCATACCCATCCCTTCTTCAACGGCCTGTTCACCAATCTCCAGTACTTCCCAGAAATCTTGGGACTGAGCTCAATGAAATCGACCATTGGTATCCAGTACACCTCAGAACCCCCCGAATCAACATCGACAACCATCCCAGAAAGGAAAGACGAGGAAATAAGTTTGAAGTTGTCAGAATCCATCCCCAATAGCCTGTCGGCTCTACTAGACTCCCCCTCAATCCACCTTGAAAGGAGCCTCTCGTCGAAGGACGCACATACTATCAACATCGCATGCAGGAAAGAGAGTGCTTCAGTCATCCTCCCTACCTCTGTTGAGATGTCTATGCTGGAAGAAGCACCGACCCCCTCCTGCTGTAGAACCGAATCTACCAGCCTCAGCATGCCCCTTGTTCTGACATCCTCCAACCAAGGAGCATCGATTAGGTCCTCAACAGTAATCCCATTCTCCTCTAGCATCGATCTGATGAATGAGCCCCCTTGTGGTAGGAAAGGATAGCGAGCCAGAAGGCCCGCATCATCGATTTCCGGAGCTCTGATGGGCATAGGCACGTTCATCAGAGTTCCGCGAGGGTTCTTCAATACTTACCGAGCCCTTCCACTGGAGAGCATGACGTACTCTGAAAACCTTGATGACTTGACGCCATATTTGTCGACCCTCGTCGATTTGCAAGGGGATGTCAGGGAGTATTTCGGCTGGACCGAGTCCGATGACATAGAGAGTGCACGCGCAATGCTCCTCAGGGTCGAGAGCTCGAGCGTGGGAAAATGGGCCAGACACAACAGAGCAGTTTCGCTATCGAGACTGTTCAGAAGATTAGTAATCAGAAAGGCAAGGGTGGCGATTCTTGGAGCCGCAATTGAGCCAGAGGAGATATTGGATATACTCTCCGAACCGATTCTGATAGTTGCTGCCGATGGTGCCGCAGGAGTGATTTCTGAGATACCCGGATCGCTCTCAGAAAAGGCATGGTCCAGGGTGGCATGCATGGTAAGCGACGCCGACGGCGGAGAAGGAACAATTCAGGCGGTTAGAAGGGCTATCCCAATTTTCCTCCATGCGCATGGGGACAATAGACAGGATTGGGAGTCTCTACTGGGCGTGGCAGAAGATCAAGTCAACCCACCTGAACTTGTACTCACGCACCAGACCTCAGAACGGATTGTCGGAATGCACAACCCAGGAGGTTTCACCGACGGGGATCGTGCAGCCTGCATCCTCACAGCCCTTGGTGTGAGCAAGAACCAGATCAAGATGCTTGGAACAAGGACGGACGTGGTTGGACGATGGTCAGGAAAGACACAAGAACAGACCAAAATAGAGAAGCTTCAGTGGATGAGTAGAATTCTCAGCATCCAGGGCTTGTCGATGGACTAGACTTCGAAAGACCCAACTTCCACACTGGAACCATCGGGTTGAGCCACCCCTGAGAACTCCTCGGATTCCCCTCGGTTGTTTACGACCACACTGAAACCAATTTCTCCCGTATCTTCTTCGGCCTCGAAATGCCTTACAACAATTGAATATGAGCCATTTGGGGGGCTCGAGTCCCAACTAATCGATCTGCTTCCAGATTTAGGCTCGAAGCCCTCTAAGTCGAAGGAACCGCCTCCCAATCCTTCGGGATTGAAGAAGGACAACTGGTCGCCATTTGAATCAACAACCGACAAGCCCAAGTCACCCTTTCCTTCCCAGCTGAGGTTGACTGAAACGCCATCTTGCACCGTTCCAACACGCCTGCGTAGGGTATCGACGTCTCTGGCTTCAGTGAAATCCTCCTCCCCCTCTTCATCTTGTTCACTCACCGTTAGTTCGGGGACCTCTCCATCAGGGCCCGCTATAGCGAACTTAGCCACGAACTGCAAGTCATTGCCCTTGACCATTGATCCCTCGTAGAATCGCTTACTATCGCCAATGGTGAGGCTCACTGTGAAATCCGTAGAATTCTTTCGATGAATCCTAGATAGGAAAGGAACCCACGAGAAGATTCCTCTTGTGTGAATTTTGTAGTGCCTTACTCCAACTCTGTATACCCCTGGTGGAGGGGAGTTGGTCCAAACGATATTCTCCACAGGAGACTTTGAGGTGGGCTTGAAGTTCATGTCGATATCCAACTCACCTCCGCAAGTAGAATTCCTGTTGTCGTGGTAGATGTGTTCCCCAGATGGAGTAATTACGTGAAGGTCGAGATCATTCCAGTTGTCCCACATCAGACTAATCTGAACAGAACCCCTCTTTGCACCCTCTCTCTCCAGCCTCTTCTCGAGAGCAGAAGCTCCCTTCGAAGAAATCTCAGCCTCTTGAACTCCCGCGCCAATAGCCTCCGACCCCTCGCCGAGAGAGCCTGCAACCGTGGGGCTTCCCGATCGGTCCCTACCCCTTACTCCTCTTCTCCTAGAAGCCACTCCAGCTAGTATCGAATCCGGAACATTCCTTCTTGTTGAGGGAAGTATAGTTCTCCTCGACTGAGAACGCATTATTCTGAACAAGCCGTTGAACGTCGCTAGTAGAATAAGCACGATGATAATGAGGGATACAGCGTCCGCCACGTGACCGAACGCGAGCAGTGACTTTTCATAACATCGGTCGTAACACTTAGCCAATCACCCGGGAAACAATTTTTCTCCGGTTGTTTCATAATGATTGTTAGTCTCCTCTACGAGGAGGGGAGCGGAAGCGATGGGAACACAAGACATCTCAAACCATGCCAAATACTCCAATAGGCTCACAAATAGGGCTAGCAAGGCCACGATTCTGGTGGCACTGCTGTTCCTCTCCCCATTGATGGCAAGCATTCCGGCAGCACCAGTAGAAGAGGTTCCGATGATGACCTCGGGAAGATCAATAGATCCGGATGTCGCAGTAACCGACCTCCATGTAACCACCCCCTCGGTTCTCGTCGCAGGGGTTCCAACCCTAGCCCCCCAGAACCATATTATCAGGGTAGGAATTCTGAACATCGGTGGTTCGGCTACGGAAGGAAATGTCACTCTGAAGGTCGATGGGGTGTTGGTTGACAACAGATCTGTCACAATCAACCCAGGGGTTGCCGCAAACCATCTCCTATACTGGGATGCATCCTCCGTGATAGATTCCGGTTTGCAGCTAACCGCATCATGGGAGGTGGCCTCGACGTCTTCTGACTCCAACGCAAGCAACGACGTGATGTCACTCAACAACGTCAACGTAGTTGCCGTGGAAAACGCTGCAGACATTGCCGACTCCCTCCCAGAAGACGGCTCCTCCTTGGCCCGAGCTATGTGGGAGGGGGGCATCACGGCGGTGAACACCGGAAACCAACCCGTAGACGTCACCGCACAACTAACCCTGACTCCCTCTCTGGGGGGTGCCAGCATTTCACTCACATCTTCCACTGAGGAACTATTGCCTGGAAGCCTTGCGAACCCCCCCGCGCCACAGAACATCACCGTCTCCTTCGATGGCTCTAACCTGGAGGGGGACTACACATTGGGTGGGAGCATCTTGATCGCGGGCGTATCCACCACATCAGTCACCATCGAATCCAGAATCGTCAATTTCGTCGCTCTCAGAGCCTCTCTACTTCCAGCAATAAACAGAAACGTCGACCCCGGTTCCCAGACAGTTCTGAACTTCATCCTGCAGAACTCGGGTACGGTAAGCGATGACTTCGAGGTTCTCCAGTCAAACAACTCCGCACCGAGTGACTACTGGGTTAACGCATCAGGGACAATATTCTCCTCCTCTTCCCCACTCACGGTAGCAGCAGGAGACACCGAGGCCATCCAGATCAACGTCAACGTCCCCGCGGACGCCTCAAACGGAGCATCCGTGTTGGTCACAGTAACTATCCAAAGCCAAACTGCGGGATATGTCCTGGAGGCCACTACCATGGTAATGGCAGGAGGCACTTACTCCTCGGAGATCTTCCAGAATCACAGCCATCAATCAGGTGAAAATTTCGCTAACATCACTCCGGGAACCCCTAGGACCATTGAGTACACACTCAAGAACACGGGAACCGCCCCAGCCCAGTACCAGATCGACGTCGGAGCCACAGAAGCGGTCCCATTCTGGACCATCCACTCCCCAGTAACCATCACTGATGTATTATTGCCCAATGAGACCCGTGCAATCCCAGTCACGATCACGACCCCAGAGCTAGAGATGCCGCTGAACCCGTCTTGGAAGGTATCATCGATAGAACAGGTCATTCTTATCGTACAAGCCATCCCGATGGAGGGTGGAGTTCCGTCCACCAACCAGACAACCATTCTTGTGGACAGCATTGTCGAACTGGACATCATCCTCACAGGAGGGGCCAACGACATCACGGTCAATGACATCATCGGGGGGAACTTCAACAGATGGGTCGACTACGAGGTTACCATCGTGCATAACCTCGGTTCGAACGATACATTGGCCCAAGTCTCCCTCTCCCCCTCCAATGGGAATGGCATGTCATTTGTCCAGGACACCCCTCTAACTGGCTCAAGTCCAGCCGAACTACAGAGGTGGACCGCCGCTGCAGCGCCATCTACAATGGAACTAGAGCCAGGGGAGATAGGATACGGCAAAGTCGCACTAGCATTCAACCCGAACCCCGTCGAGTTCCCCTACCCCGCTGCAGGCACTCTCTCATTCTCATTCAAAGCAACCTCTGATTGGGGTACTTTCCCGGGAACTATCTCCCGCAATGCATCTGCTACCGTCTCATTGACCATAGAGGAGATTTGGTCCGCGGAGATGATATCTTCAGGCGTCGCAGTCGGTGACCCAGGGACGTCGATTTCCGCCAATCTAACCCTGAAGAACACCGGCAATGACGTTGCTAACTTCACTCTCGGATATGTTTCTAAGCCCGGATGGACGATTTCACTAGCAAGCTCAGCTGCGAACCTGCTACAATCCAGAACAAACCTCTTCCCGGACAATGGGACTGGGGGGACGGCATTCCAAGACCAGTTCACAGTAATAGTCACAGCAATTCCTCCTGACTCAGCCAGCGCCGACGAGATCCATGAGGTATGGGTCTATGCCAACGCCTCGGAAACGGGAGAGCTAATGGCCTATGCGCCAGCACTGATCAGACTAACCGAAGTCGTCTCTGCTGAGTTTTATCCCACCAAATCGACAGCGGTAATCGAGTCCTCCGAAACCGCTGACCTTTCTGAGACCAACAGGGTGGGCCAGAAAACGATTATCACAGTGCTAAACAACACCGGCAACACCAACATTACTTACGAACTTGCTCTAGAAAGCTCGTATCCCGACAAACTCGACGTCTGCTTCAATGAGCAAGGGGCCTGTGAGATGAACGCTACTCAGTTGGTACCTCCTGGTTCTCAGGCAATCGTGAGAGTCTATGCCAAGGCCAGCCTACTTGCTAGGGCTGACGTATCCCAGAGCTTCAATCTGACAGCGTCCTATAACGGCACGATCTTGTCTACCTGCGAATGGAACGTGCAAGTAGCACCCGATCATCGAATAGACTTCATCGGGTCGTCCCAATTCGAGGTCGCGCCTGGGAACTCCATAGATTTCGAAGTGACGATGATAAACAGGGGGAACCTTATGGAGACGCTGAATCTTACCGCAGACTTCGGGAACTCGAAGAACTGGACGTACTCCGTAAACGAATCAGGATTCACGATTGATCCGGAATCAAGTCACAAGGTCATGCTGACGATCACACTCCCCGAATTGATCGATGGAGGCGAGATTCTCGAGGCCTACGTCATCCACAACATTACTCTAAGGGCCGTCAACATCACCGATCCTTACCCAACCTGGCCATCGACGATTACGGTCAATGGAACCCAGCAGAGCGTCCCCCTCCAAGATAGGGTTGCCAAAGGGGGAGGGGTTCCCGCTGGTTCGAAGATGATTCAGATCGAAGTACTACCGGTGTTCGACGTGCAGTTGGTAGAGGCGCCCGAGAGGATAGCAATTGTCCCGGGCGTGGCTCGTGCGGTCCACTTCGTGATGGAGAACAAGGGCAATGCAGAGATGCAATTGAGCGTGCAGTGGTCGACGACAGACATCGATCCGACCATGGATAGGTTCAGAGTTGACAACAACGTCGGATCCACCACCCTAACGCTGGGCGTGGGGCAGACCAGCTCCTTCATGTTCACATTCAGCACCCTGCAAGCAGACCACTTCAAGGGCGAGACCGGGTCCTTCACCCTAACTCGAACCCCAATAGGGATCGACGTCGATTCCCAGCAGGACAGCACCCCGATTATTGTGGTCAGGGCCCAGACCGACGACGAGTACCTACTCAGCTTCGACTCTGCTGGCGAACTGGCATGCGACGGCAACCAGGACCCGAACTGCCGTCAGATTGCGATCCCTTGGACCAACGTTAACTCCTGGGGCAGTCCCTCCCCCGCGGAGAGGGCCTACACCCTAGCCATGAACGGAAAGAGGGACCCGTACGACTCGGCTGCTGATCTCCCCGAGAGGAAAGTCCCCTCCAGCTTCTTCTCGGAGTCTGAGTGGGGGATGAGCATAGACCACGACATCGACAACGGTAGCGGAATGTGCCTCCTAGCCGATCAAGGCGGAGCGGGAATAGCTGCTACCGCGGCGACTCTGGCGACATGCAACTCAGCATGGGAACTGGAGCCAACCACTCCCTACGAGGGCGGGTCACGCGAGGGTCATGGTGGTACGATAATCATCCAAGTCATCATCCCCGACAAGAGGTTCCCAGCACCCGATGACGGATGGGATATCTTCCTGCAACTAAGGAACCCGGACGAGACCACCGACACGGAATCCTCCACCGACCTAGTGGTCAAGCTAAGGATGTCCGAATCGACCGACCCCATGATCGACGGCGTCTCCTTCAGGAGCGAGGGTACAGAGGGCGAAAGCACTTGGATAGACGTCTTGGTGATCAACGCGGGCAATGCAATGATGCCTTCAGAAGTCGTAGTCAGGCTAGACTGCACGTCCACCTCATACGCTACAATCGCCAATGCGTTTGCCACCATCACCCTGCCTTCGCTTGCCCCTGGGGGCAATGCCACGGCATCATGGGCCGTCGAGCTAAACGCCATCCCCTGGTACTCATCTTCCGAGACACTCGACTGTGCGGTATCTCTGGTATTCCCACCGGAAATAATGCAACAGGGGGGGGTCTTCGGCAACTTGGAAGAAAACGACAATTACGCGGCCGCCCTCTCAATCAAATCATGGACGACACCGAGCATCGAGCTTTCGGGATTGGCAATCCCGACCGCAGCCATGGCTGCATTGGCAATCCTGTTCGTGGCACTCTCGCTCCTTCGCCAGGGAATGGATGAGGCAGAGAGCCGGCTCCACGCATCTGCCTACGTGGCTGCCATGGGATTCGGCATGCTCTCCCTATCCGGCCTCTCCACTTGGCTAACCCTGATCTGCGCGATCGCCTCAGTCGTATTCGCAGCCTTTGTGGCATGGCTGTCCTCGAGCGAGCTTCAGTCCATCCATGATGACAGGAAGAAGTCCAGGATCGGGACCACGTCCCTCCTGGAGGACCACGACGAGGCACAGGCAAACACACGAAAGGAACTACGGGCGATCATCTCCTGCGCCCCATACGCCTTCCTGCCGTTCGTCCTACTCACCCCCGCACTCGAGATAGACATGGGGGCGAGCTCAATCATCTCGATCCTTTCCTTAATGGTGATCTCCCCCATCCTGGTACACATGATTCTGAGGTTCCTCGACAGGTCATACGACACACTCTACAGCCAACTCGCAGACATCGAATTGCGCGCCATACGAATCAAGAAGATTCTTGGAAGGGCCGGGAACAAGCCAGGCGGGGGCAACTGAATTGGCTAGGGAGCAAGCACCAGCCGCAGGGGGGGCCGAGGCGACCCTCAAGAGGATAGACTACATTGAGGAAGAGGCGGAGAACGTACAGTTCGCCATCTGGGCCAACAGGCCATTGAGCGCCAAGAAGATGCTGAAGACCCTGTCAAAGGAGGTCGATGAGGCCGAGGGCCAGATCATGGACCTCTACAGGGCGCTTTCCTCACTGGAGCGCTCGCTCGAGGAGCTCGAGGAGATGTCCGAGGGCGACCGCAACGCATGGGACCTCACGATGCTGGGCCTTCAGCACCTAAGGGAGGGGAACTGGGGAGCTGCTGCGGATTGCGTCGAGGGAGCGGTGTCATCAATGGGCAGGGATGGCTTGGAGAGATCCCTCAACACACTCGGAAGGCACCTCAACGAGATGGGGGAGCTGAGCGACATCGAGGAGATCGCACTGACTCTGGTCAACCAGGGAAAGAAGGCCCTAGACTCCGACCTGTCCTCGGCTGCCAAGGCCTTCGAGGATGCGATAAGCGCACTCGGTCCGATCGCAGTTCACGAGGCAACCAGCCCCTTCCTAGTGAACAGTTTCTTCCTTTCGATCGGAACATCATGGCCAGAGGGCAAGGACCACGCCCTCATGGTTATCACCCTCGAGAACACAGGCGAGAACAACATCTCAACCATGAGACTGGCACCGCCAATCCCGTTTGGGTGGTCCTCCACCCCGAAGATGTGCGAGATCCCCGAGATTCCCCCAGAGGGATTCATCGAGATAGGGATCGAGATACGACCCTCGGGTTCATTCCCCCAGACATCTCTCCTCGGTAGCAGCCTGAACATCACTACCGGGTACCATGTCGATTATGGCAGCCTCAAGGTCCAGACCAGGGTAGAGAACAGGACACCGAACCTCATGCAGGGGCTCCTTCTAGACCCATGGATGCCAGACGGCTTCGAGACTCTAAGGCTGCCACTAGTCGAGAACCTGTCGCCCGGGGACGTTGTGCACGTGCCAATCGAGGTACTCAACCTGCGTGAGGCCATTGGTATCGGCAGTTAGTTTTCATATCCAGAACTGGAAAAACATCCTCATTTTCCAGTAATATCATAAATGATTAGCAATCACAGGGGGGCACGGGTGAACACGCAATGAGCGAAGAATACCAGACAGTAGAAAGAAACCGAGACGAAGGCTCAATCGGTATTGGAGCGATGATTGTCTTCATCGCACTAATCCTAGTAGCCGCGGTGGCCTCGACGATCATCATCAAGACCGCCGAAGAGCTGCAGCAGAACGCTGAAGCAACGAGCGACGATACGAGAAAGGAGATTTCAGGAAAGGTGAACATCATCCAGATCATAGTGAATGGTACTGGAACGACCACCGCCGCGAATGCCGACTCGTTCATCGTCACCGCCAAGATTGCATCGGGATCCACCGGCGTACAGGTCCAGGACATCGATTGGGTGGTTGTTTGCGGCGGCGCTGCATTCGGATTGGTCACTGGCAACCTCGGGACCACTGATGCTGGAGGGGGTACCATCGTTGCGCCTGAAGGTGTCAACGCGGACCAACTTGACGGCTCCGACTACTTAGCAACGACTGAGCTTACCGCCGGTACCACTTTCAAGTTCGACATCAACCTCGACCCGGCTGGTGACGACGCAGGAGCCTGCTCAACCTCTCTCTCGGTAGGCGACACCGTCGAGATGAAGATGGTCGTCAACGGAGGAGGCACGACCATCTCCGAGCTCCAAATCGAATCGGTCGTCTCTGGCAAGGAGGTGACCTGAGATGGTTACAGAACTCACAACCCCGGACAGGAGGGACACGGAGGGATCGATCGGTATCGGTGCGATGATCGTCTTCATCGCCCTGATCCTAGTGGCCGCTGTGGCATCCACCATCATCATCAAGACCGCTGAGGAGCTGCAGCAGAACGCCGAGAACACTAGTTCGGACACGAGGGATCAGATATCCGGTAAGGTCTCGGTCTCCGACGTATACATCGTGACAACCGGCGAGCCCATGGGTGCAACCGGGACGGACACTGACGTCGACACCATGGTCGTAATCGCAAGAGTCTCATCCGGCTCACTGAACGTCCAAGAGGGCGATATCACGTGGTACATCTCGTGCATAGTCACGCTCGATGATGGTAGTTCCTTCTCCACGATTGACACCCTCGAGGCCGACTCCTTGGAGCTTGACGACACGGACATACCAGATGGCGATGAGATTACAGCAGGTACCACGTTCAAGTTCGTCATCGATCTAACACCCACTGATACGGACACGAGCGTCACCCTAACCACAGCAGACTTCACTGCTCCAACCACCAAGGGCGACTCCCCTGGATGCGATGCTGAGGCAGGAGTAGGGGCCGTACTGAATCTGCGAGTAGTAGTCGACGGCGGTGGCGAGACCCTCGCTACCCTGAAGGTCGAATCCCTGACACTTGGCAAGTCGGTAATGTGAGCGGGGGCTCACGAGGCACAAGCAACAAATGGAGAGGGAGAGATGAGGTGTTCTGATGGGGTTAATGGACAGGTTCCGGACCTCCTCTGACTCCTCTGCCGACCCGGGCATGGCCTCCCGACTAGACAAGGTTGCCAAACTAACCGTCGAACACGTGGACATACCGACTGAGTTCAGGCCTACAGACCTCGAGGCCTGGCTGTTTGCCCCCTCGGGAACGAGGGTCGGTGTGCTCGGTGACCCACAGGCCAACAAGGGACAGGACATGATCCCCGAGCTAGTGGACATGGTTAAGGACAGGTTCGAGAGGCTGGAGACGGCCATGGACCTCATGGAGGCAAACATCAAGATGACCGCCCAGCAGACTGCAAAGATCGCCGCCGAGTCGGTTTCTATCGCACCCGCTTCAGGTGGTGGGGGTGGCGATTCTCAGGACGTAATCCACACGGTGGGAGACGATGGGGCAGTCACAAGCCGACCAGTTGACGACCCCTCCCCTTCCGGAGGAGGGAACCTCACTGCTGGGGGGATGCCAGGGGGCCCCGGGCTCCTCGACCTATACGAGGCACAGTCCCTCGCGGTCAACCCGTTCCTGAAGAGCTCCGAGGCCGACGCCCTGATGCACGGACCGAGCGTCGACCCCACCAAGATAGTCGCCCTCCTGCTGGATCACATGAGCGGTGCAGACGCCCTCGGCTTCCTCAAGGCCGCCTCGAAGTCAGGCGTCATAACCTCAGCCGAGGAGAAGGCACTCATCTCAATAGCGACCCTCGCAGAGCCCGGGGAGGGGTCCGAGGGAGCACCATCCGTGAACAACAGGACCCTGCTGACATTCGCCGCTCTGATCGAGGCCTGGAGGACCCAGGGGACTCCCTAGGGGGGGGATTTGATTGTCTGGGTCCAGCGTCGGCGCGATGGTCGTTGGCACCGTTTTCATAATGGTGTTCGGAATGGCGACCGTGACCATGGTCGAGAGCATCGACGAGTCGGTGAAGAACTCCGAGTACGAACTTCCAGAGCCACAGGTGAACCTCTTGTCTGTAACTGACAAGGTTGAGTCCACAGGGCCCGCCAACACTCTTTCTGTTACCTTAAGCGGTTCTGATTACGTCACTGGAGGGGGCTGCACAACAACTGGAGGCGGAACCGGCCTAGTAGTGTCGGTAACTCAAACAACGGGTTCAGTGGATTCTATTTCTGTCGAACAACCGGGATCAGGATACGAAATTGGCGACGTTATCACCATTAACGGATGTGGTAATGGCGATGCCACCGGAACTATTTCCTCACTCCACGATAAGAATACCATCACAATCCAGAACACAGGCTCTGAAACGGTCGATCTCTCGCACATCTTCGTAACCTTCTCAGACACGGGGGCCAAAGACCAGGGAACCCCATTCATCCCCTTCGTTACCCACTATTCGGGCACCAACCTGTACCTTTTCCCGGGAGAGCAGCTATCCACGGATGCATTCCCCCTGGATTCCAACACCCACGGATTCCTAATCGGCGACGACCCAGACAGGGCCTTCCTTGCTATATACGACTACAACGACGCGGAGACCGTAACCATAACGTGAGGAGAGAGAAAATGACAAGCGGGCCTTCAGAGATAATCCTCCTCAGCACTGGCCTGATTGTTGCAGCACTGGTCTCCGGCATCCTCCTAGGGACATGGGATGACATGGATGACGTCCTCGACGAGAGGGGCAAGCAGAGCGCGGAGGACGTCAGGACGCGCGTGTCACTGGTCAGCGACCCGATCAACATAGCTTGGGAGGGGGGTGAGGATGCGAAGATACACCTCCAGAACTCGGGAGACACCTTCTTGGACGTCAACTCGGTGGGGGCTGCACTAGGGGGCACAACCATGACCGTGACAGTCACTGATGGGGTCACTACGGAATGGCTACCGGGCAAGACAGTCCAGTTCACACTCACCAATTCCGGCCTCGATACTGACCTAATCTCTGGGGATAATGACCTAACAATGACAGTCAGCGTCTCCTCGACAGCAACCGGTTACACGGGACTAGACACACTTAGGGAGGAAGTCCGAATTGTCAAGCCAGCCTAACGTGGACAACTTCGAGTTCGGGGTCATCCAGGACAGCCTGGGCCAGAGCATGGGCACAGCAATCCCAAACAGGGCACTCATGCTAGTGTGTGGTGGGATAGGATCCGGCAAGAGCATCATAGGTCAGCGAATGTCATTCGGGATGACGGCCAATGACGTCAGGGTCGCACTGTACACCACGGAGCTCACTACCAGAGGCTGGCTCGAGCAGGTTGCCAGCATCGGTTACTACATGGACAAGAGAATAGACGAGGGCTCCTTCCATTTGATTTCCAGCCTCGGAGTCATTGCCGAGCCCTCCGAAGAGAACGTCACTCTGTTGGATATACTGGATTCCCCAGCCTCCAAGGATGCAGAGGTCGTAGTAATCGACAG
>Ga0315316_10001259_pt1 | contig 17541 bp, 19 predicted proteins | sample M160m3416metaG_FD_203702 | JGI IMG/M metagenome (GOLD analysis project Ga0315316, IMG submission 203702) | Ammonia-oxidizing marine archaeal communities from Monterey Bay, California, United States - M1 60m 3416 | ecosystem: Environmental > Aquatic > Marine > Intertidal zone | place: USA... | reverse complement strand
AGTGAATTTAGTCCCGAATATGAAAGTGAACGGTGTTGTTTCGAAAAAGAGTGGGTAAAAGAAGGTGCGTGTATGAATGGGCTACAAAAGGAGGTTCGGGGTATACTCAACGAAGATCTATGTGAGGTTGAACCAGAGAAGGAACAGTATTTAGATTGTTGTTCGTACGATGAATGGAAAGATGTGGGTGAGTGTGTAGACGGTGTACAAAAACAGGTTCGGAAAATTTTTAATGAAGAACTATGCGCCGATACGATTAAAGAACGTGAAATACCGTGTTGTTATAAGAGTGAATGGAAAAAGGATGGTGATTGTGATAATGGCGAACAGAAATATTCCAGAAATATACTTAACAGTTATTTATGTGAAGGTGGCCGAAACATAACCAAAACGGAGCAATGTTGTTTTCCTATGGAATGGGGTGATAGCGCAAATTGTAGATCTGACGGTATGAAGCAACAGACTAGGGGGCACTTAAACAGGGGATTGTGTACCGGTGAAGACTACGATGATATTCGGGAAGTACCATGTTGTTTTAGAGGTAAATGGGAAAATGAAGGAGAATGTGATACGACGACCGGTACAATTTCTCAAAGCCGGATAAACGTAAACGAGGCTATATGTCAACAAGAGGGCGATTCATCTGTGTCGAGAAGAATTGAATGCTGCGAAATAGGTGAATGGCAAAATGATGGTGTGTGTGATGAAATAAGTGGAATACAAAAACAGACGCGTACTTTGAAAAATGAAGATGCGTGTGCTAGTGACGTATCCACGACACAAGAAATACCGTGTTGTAAAAGGGGTCCATGGACTCCCGATCCTTCGTGGAACGCTGGGAAGTGTAGTTTTGACGGTAGAATTAGGGTTTTACGTGAAATCGATATGTTAGATATGTGTCAAAATAACGACCCTGCAGCCCCCGAAAATAGTATGAGTAAAATTGAGGATTGTTGTTACATTAAATCGTGGGAACGTGAGGGGGTATGTGGAGATTTTGAAACTGGAAAACAAAAGTTTACGAGTGATGAAGTCGTTAACGAACAGTTATGTGAAGCGGGTGTGGACAGTGAAAAATTAGAAGATTGTTGTCAAATTATGGATTGGACTACGGATGGCGTTTGTAAACTAAACGGTTTGCAAACTCAAAATCGTGAAGTTATAAACAGGAAATTATGTTCTGTGAGAGAAATAAATCAATCGAGAAAACGGGAGGATCCGTGTTGTTATAAATCGGAGTGGGAAAAGAGTGGAGACTGTGTAGAAGGTGAACAACTTATGGTAAGAAGGGTAGCGAACGCTGAATTATGTAGTGGAGATGGTGATGAATACGGAGTCGATACGAGACGCGTGGATAAATGTTGTACAGTGAAACCATGGGAAACAGATACGTCCATTGAAAAAACGGATAATCTGATTGAAGGTGGTGAATATTGTAAACCTAACGGTAAACGTACAGAAATTCGGGAAGTGTTAAATCCTGAAACATGTGACGTAAAGTATGAAACGACTAAAGAAGTTGATTGTTGTTATGCAACTCCGTGGGAAAAGGAATATTGTGTAGATTACGGTCCGGGGAGACGGTATAGGCGATCGACGGTAAATTGTGATCCGAGGGTTAATCCTATGGTCGAAGATAGAGTTGATTATTCGTGTACTTTACATTTATACGCGTGAGTTTTTTTCTACCCACAATACAAGACACCGATGCTGGTATTTTTCCTCATCATCGGTGGATTGATGTATCTAGCGAGTGTGTATATCAAACAGAAACATGGTACGTTTGATAATTTTATGGAAAATATTAAGGGTGTACCAGAAGAAGATGATCCGGTAGCTTATGGCGAGGAAACTTCACCAGATCGAAAAATGCGTATAGCGCCAAGCCCAGAAGATCCCGACGTCGAAGCACAGGAAGAGGTCCCCGAACCTACCCAGGAGCAACTTTCTAAATGGAGGGAGCTCGAAGAGATGTGTAAACCAGGAGGATTGCGGTCTATGTATACAGGTTTTAAGGTTGACGAAGAAACTGGCGATTTCGTCCCCGCGTACGAGAATGTAGACTGTTGTTTCGAACAACCGTGGAAAAATGAGGGTGAGTGTACCAGTGGACAACAAAAACAGATTCGGGGTATTCTTAATGAGGATCTATGTGACGTTGAACCGGAGAAGGAACAAATGGTAGACTGTTGTTCATATGGAGAATGGGAAAACGATGGTGAATGTGTTGATGGGGTACAAAAGCAGAACAGACAGATATTTAATCCGAACTTATGCGTCGATACCACAACTACTCGTGAAATAGATTGTTGCTCGTACGGTGAATGGGAATTTGATGGTGAATGTGTCGATGGAAACCAGAACTACACCAGAACTATCACTAACAGTCAACTATGTGAGGATACCAGCCTTATGAAAACCGAGAAATGTTGTTTACCTTTAGAATGGGCTAATGATGGTGTATGTAAACCCACTGGTATGCAGATGCAGCAACGTGCACACTTAAACAGGGATTTGTGTACCGGAGACGATTATGAAGATGTTCGAGAAGTCCCTTGTTGTTTTAGAGACGATTGGAAAGATGATGGACTCTGTAATTTCTCGGAAGGTAAACTCCAGCAGAGAAGAACTATAGAGAACGCGGATATATGTCGCGAAGAGGGTGATGCTGCGACGACACAAACAATCGATTGCTGTTACATAGGACCGTGGGAAAATGACGGTCCCGGTAATGAAGAAACGGGTGTACAGAAACAAGGCCGAGAATTAAGAAATGTTGAAACTTGCCCCGTAGGCACGGAATCTACGCAAGAGATCATGACCTGTAAAAGGGAAAAATGGAGAGTAAATCCTGCTTGGAATAATGGGGCGGGATGTAATTCTCAAGGTAAAGTTCAAGAAATCCGTGAAATACGGTCTATGGATATGTGTGAAATATCAGATCCCAATGCCGAAATAAATGCGTTAAGTGTGGAGTCTGACTGTTGCTTTAAAGGAGAGTGGATAAAGGAAGGATCGTGTGGTAATGAAAACATAGGAATGCAAAAGTTTGTGCGCCAGATTGTTAATCCAGAAATGTGTCCTACGGATGGTTCTGATGGTGATGTAGAAGGTAATATAACCGAGAAAGAAGAGCCGTGTTGTCAAATGGGAGATTGGGTGATAGATGAAAAACAGAGAGATGGTGATCCAGAAGAGGATAAGATGTTTTTTACACAGTATTGTAAATCCAATGGTAAAATGACAAAGACGCGAACTCTTTATAATCCTGAGTTATGTGGTAGAGACGGAATATCAGAGTTAACTGATCAAAGTCGTTATCCTCTCAAAACTGAAGAAGATTGTTGTTATGTTTCAGGTGAAGGTGAGATTAGCCACGACTCGGTGCCTTTGAAGGATCATATAGTGGAGGCTGGTGGAAATGCTAATGGGATTAATTTTGATATGTATCATAACGATTATACCAAGGATAAAATTTTAGAAGATTCTGTGGAGAAACGCTTTCCATTCAAAATAATGACTCCAGTGAATCGTACAGGCGGGCACCCAACGTGGGGAGAATGGCATAGGTACAATAAATTAAAATGGACCGTAAAAAACGAAAACTTATGTGATGCTAAAAGTCTGCAGGTACTTGATAACAGTGGTAATACTATGCAGGATCTTTATAAAAGTTCTGGTGCCCCTAACGATTATTTTACTAAAACTGTCCCATTATTAACCGATACTGGTGTAGAGGCTCTTAAATATCAACTCGAAGAAACGTGTCAGCCCTTAAGGTTCGATAAAACAGGGAAAGAGTGGGCTGTATGGGACCGAACAAGTGAAATGAAGCAACATGGTGTTAAGCGTGGGTACAGAAGTCAAAAATGGATGGGGCAACGAGCGTGGGAGTTGACGCAACCCCTAAATCCTGAAGCATTCCAGTATAGAGGAGGTAGTAAGAAGGGAAAATTCAATTCAAAACGGTGGGAGGGGGAATCTAAGAGTTGGGCTTTACGTAATAACCAATACTGCGATAATACAGGGAACGTAACCATGAAAAGGGATGTTCGTGGTCAGAATCACTGTAAGAAATTGGTAGAAAAGGGTGATGTACCTGATTGGGAAATAAATAATTTTGAACCAGAAGTTAATTACGACTGCTGTTGGATTGACAGTGATATAGGTTCTAATATTGAATATAAGGACGGCGCGTGCCCTACCGGAAATAGTAATTCTGATGTGCTGGCGAGACCATCAAAAGCTAAAAATCTTCATTTATGCGCCAAGGGAGAAGATGATTATTTCGATTGGTTAAAGGAAACTGCGGAAACCGATAACAGAATATCAAAAACGTGGACTAGATACGGATTTATAGGTAGTGGTAAAGAGGATAATCCTTGGCAGGAAGTCGATTGTGGATACGTCGCCAAGTCGGGACAAGATGCGAGTGGAAATCATGATCATAAAGGGTTTAAGAAGTATGCAGGCCTTCGCTAAAACCAGATTAAAGAATAAAAAGTAATAATATAAAATGAGCGTTCTCACACCTCTTCGTGTACACGCTTTTTCAGTTCCTAACACTAATGACTATGATAAGTTGAAAACGCGACTTAAGAAATCAACCTTCGGGTACGGTTCCGCGATTTCACTTTCATATTTCATCACACAAGGTGCCGAAAAAGGAGTCTCTTCCACCATAGGATCTGTGGCATCGTATGTATACATGGATTTGTTGTCACAACACGTCGATAGTATCGAAAAATCATCGGTTCAGAAACAGATATTCGTGCCTATATCTACGGCCATTTTTGAAACGATGTGGAATAATGCCCCGTTCGCGTTTGATTTCGATTACGGGGCTACATTTGTTGGGTTTTTGGCGTATAAGTTTGCGCTCATATCCGTGTTATACGATACGGTAAAAGAGATGATGTTGGACGATGCTAGTAAAATTTATACAAAGTTACCGGTAAAGAGTGACAACGACGATGACGATTCAACCGATCAACACGGAGAAATTAATGTGCGTTCTTAGTTTATAGATAATTAAAATATGAATTCTATACATCTACTTCATTTATACTCGTGACTCCCTTCTTGATTATGTTTAGCACTTTCCAGCAGCTACGTACTCGTCGATCTTGGAACAGATAGATTTGCCAAAGCCCTTAAGGTTCTTGACATCCTTACCACATGTGACAGTGCGGTTCAACTTAAGAAGCTTCTCGGCTGCGTTCTCGTAGGCGTAAGCCTTGAACTCGTTATTCGCAGAGTTGCTGAGCTTAAGAAAGCACTTGGCGAGCTTGTCATTGTTCTTGTGGGTACACTTGAGATATGCGTCAATCAGTTGAGCACACTTCTTACCGACACCGAAAACCTTTTGAGGTCCGTCGGCTAGGGCAGTGCCATTGGTCACGCGATACGTGAGATCATGGATACCATCCGCGGCGCGCTCGTAAATGAGAGCCTTGTGGCGGTTGGGTTCGTTATCCGCGTGCTCGATGAGCATATCGTAGATGTCCTTGTTTGGGGATTGGAACTTCTCCTCATCATCAGAAACGAGTGACTCGTCGTCAGATTCGTATTCCTCGTCGTCGGAGACGTAGTAATCTGGATCTTGGTTCTCGATGAACTCATTGATCTTAGAAACAATACCCTTACCGATACCCTTCACGTCAAGAAGATCTTCACCACCGAGAACCTCGTAGGGTAGATCAGCGACAACATCTGCGGCGTGGCGATAGGCGACACTCTTGTAGTGATTCGTCTCATTCACACCGAGAAGATCGAGATAGTTCGCGAGATCAACGTTGTTCTCGTTAACAACCTCGACAGTCTTATCCGTGACACGTGCGGTTGAATCGTAGAGAGAATTCAGTTCTTTGAGTGCAGCGACCTTTTCGTTATGTGCGTCAATGAACAGGGTCTTGAGTTGGTCAATCTTGAGTCGAGACTCGTCGTTGAGCTTCTCGAGCTTGAGAATGTAGTCGGCGATGGAAGAAGACTTCATGGTGGAAGAGGAAGGCATGGTTTTATAAAAAATACAATCACGGTGATCGACTTAGGTTCACTTTTTGATTTTACGGTGTTAAAGAAAAAGTGCGCGAAAAATGTAGAATGTTGGCAATCGCTCAGCCCATAACCAAACAATTCCCAAATGTTACACTTCCGAAGAGAAAGACTATTATTCGACGCCCGATTCGTTCGAAGCCTGTTCAAGCCGCTCTACCCGATCCAGATCTCGCAAATTACGCGGTCTTTCAACTCGCATCATGGGTATTACCCATGACGATCGCTGGCCGCCTTTTGAAGATGGAATACCCTGAGATCGCTGTGGGTCTCGTTATTTTGGGTGCGACAAAGACTGTGTTATCCGCGGGTGGTATTATTCACTATTAAAGAAATGGCGGGAATAAAACGTATAATGTTTACACTCGCACAGTCGCACTTTACACACCCACGTATGCACGAGCGCGCCAAAAGGCGTGTAAGATGCGATGCCACCAAGGATGATAGGGAGGTGGAAAAGAAGGAGGAGAAGGAAAAACACCCACTTAAAAAAGCTATCATGAAGTTTTTTAAGATTGAGGAGATTGATTACGAGAAGTTTCGCCGCGAGGATAAGTGGGCAATCCGTATAGATGAGAAGAAGGATAAGAAGTGATCACTTGGATCGAGCGGATTTAAGTTTATCACTTCGTTGTTTTGAACTTGTGGGTGTGGGTGTTTTTGTTCTTTGTTTCTTTATGGGTGTTCTACCTGTTTTTGGACCTGATTTTTTCACGTTTTTCACGTTTAGTTTTCTTAACCTTGCTAACAAATCGTTCGTTGGTTGATACGGTCCGGACCTAGAATTCAAGGGTATCTGGTTCACCAGCGTTCTATAAACCCTCGCTCTCGGTGAATTGACACGTATTTGTCTGTTCACGGTGTTGCTTCTTGTGGGTGCCTTATATAAGAAACCTATCACCATATCACGAGATACACTTCCCAGATTTTTGTTATTTTGATACGCGACTTCATGGGGTGTATCGTGGGGTGTGAAGAATACGAGTTTTCCTTTCTTGGGAATTATCTTTTTCGGTAAGGTGTTATTAGCACCTTTAAGAAGTAAAATTCCACGATCGTTTATAGGCGCGTTGCGTCCATTCCTCTTAGGAGTTTCTACAAAGTATATGAATTGTATGTAACCTTCTCCCAAAGATTGTGATGTTGAATAATCCGTGTGAAACCTCTGACGTTCACTGTAACTTTGAGCGTTGATATCATCTACTCTCCGTAAGTAAAGTCTGTAATTTTTTACATCTTGTTTAAATCTATCTGGTAAGTAACTAGTTAACACGCGGTATAAATTTTTTGATAGACCCTTGACATTCTGATTCGTGTTTGTGGATAAAATGTTAATTTCAGCCGCACCCCGCCTCATGGTACGTATCCTATCTGTGATACCCGTCGCTACGAGTTCGTCTATCTTGGATATCTGAAACTCGCGTATCATTTATTATACACTGAGAGTATTTCTGAGACGGCTGGGTGACGCATCACATCGTCGTTATCCATCTCCATGTGACTCACGTAATCATACTCAAGCCCGTTTATTTTGTTGATGATGTCCATGAGACCGTTTTCTTCACCGAGATCACTCTGTGACGTATCACCTGTGACCACGAGCTTTGTATTTTCTCCTACACGCGTGAGTAGCATCTTCATCTGGTTCGGGGTACTATTCTGCATTTCGTCGGCTATGATAAATGAGTTGGTAAACGTTCTTCCTCTCATAAAGCCTAACGGTTCTATATAGGTGCGCGCGTTAATTTGGTTATGTGTGAGGTAATTTTCCATGATTTCCATCATAGGTTTAGCCCATGGTTCCATTTTACGTTCCATTTCACCAGGTAAATATCCCATATCTTCATCTGCGGCGACGATCGGTCTTGTGAATATGATTTTACCCACCTGTCGAGATCGAATCATTCTAACAGCTTCTTGACATACGAGTAAAGTTTTTCCGGAACCAGCCGGTCCAGTTGCGATTAATATAGGTTTGTTTGCTTGAATGTGACGAACATAGACGCATTGTCCGTGAGTTTTCGGAAACTGCATATATAATACTTAAGGTTTTAATCCTTATATACAATAAGAAATATGGAATTCCATTTTGTTGGCATAAAAAACGGGGGTTTAGCTACAATTTTAGACAGTAACGCTAACCCAAGATTTATATGTTTCAAAGAGAGGGGTATAGCGAAAACGTACACCACGTATCTTTGTGAACATAAATCTCGTTTTGGTGTATGGCCGACGGTAAATTTATCAACACCATATGTAGAGTTACACGTTCGTGATAATAAAGAAACAATGTCGTCTGACGATTACAGAGATCTTTTGGAGATCAAGGAAAAGGCGTTGACTGATATAGATAAATTGTCTATCATGACTGGAATTTCATATTTCTATTGTCATAGGTTTGGCTACGAAGATCTCATGTCTATATCTCTGAGTGGTCAGGATATGGATGGTGAAGCTGACGATTTCATGTACAGGGAGCATTTAGATTACAGTTTAAAGAATATGTAAATTATATTACAAATGGCGCACTTCGTAAGAAGTTTTGATTGTAACAACGAGGACCACGTTTTATGGCTGAAGGAAGTGGGACAAACAATGGCTAAAACCATTGGTGGTGAAAAAATTGACATTATACAAATTGTAAAAAATAACCCACTTCCCGGAAAGCCTAGTATTGACAACCCAATGGATTGGGCGTATGTACACTTTCAATTGTGTATGAAATATACAAATGCTGTATTGAGTAACGATGCTTTTATTCCAAAGAAGTAAACTCTCGTAGGGTAAAATCTTTTGGTTCTGAGTTTTCGTCCATGCGTACTAATAGTATTTTTCCATAGACTTCTTCGCCATGAAACGGTGGTGGAAGTGTGTTTTCGTTTAGTTTTTTAGCTTGTACACTTTTTAATATAACAACATCTATATCAGGCCATTGACCTATAAATGTAGCTCGTCCGGATAGGATTTTGTATATTTCGTTTTTTACAGGGTCTATATCTAGGTTTATTTCTTCCAGTTTACCCACTTCTTCGTGTATCAATACAGCGATCGTCATTTATGTAGATCTATAAAAAAAAGTTGGTATTAATATATGAAACACACGTTACGTTTATTTATCGCTATAGTTATAGTTATAATACTAGCCACCAAATTTGATCTATACTCTCCCGAGTTCTTAACTCGCCGCGACTTTCTGTCTACCGACTGGGGTTCTCGTAAGGAAGAGAAGCAACAGCGCGGCACTCAGTCTGGGCATGTGAAGTCTGACGTTTTCAACACATGCTCACCTGAATCTTTTGGTGATTGCGCCAAAGTTGCTATGCCGCACCTAAGTCGGTATTAATTTAATCAAATAATATACAAATGGAACTTCGGAAGTATGTTGTTTCACAATACGCTGAACTTCTTAGTTTGGAGGAAGACGATACCATTCCACGAAACCTAGAAATTGGGACAAATAATTGGGCTATAAATAAGAGTTTGAAGATGAGACAGACACCGGCATTTGATAACAGAAAACATACAGAAAGATATAAACAAAAATTTCTGGAGTTGAAAAAATGTTTAAAATTTTCTCCTGATCTGAAGAAGAAACTTTTAAACAGAGAATTGAAGACATCCATGGTATTTGACATGCAACCGAATCACATGTGGCCCGGGGGCCCCTATGACAAAAGACTTCAAGCGTCTATCGAAAAATCTATGAAAAAGGAAGTTAGTATCGTCAATGAAAAGGACTATAAGGGTTTATTTAGGTGTGCTAAATGTAGAGAGTATAAGACGACGTATTATGAAATGCAAACGAGAAGCGCCGATGAACCTATGACCGTTTTTGTAACGTGTCATATATGCGACATTACATGGAAATCTTGATGGAGTACACACTATCTGTTAAATCTGTATCCATATCCCCAACTGAAAGTATATAATTATAATTTGAATTACGTTTGAATTTCCCCTTATTTTCTGGTGGTGTAAATACGAGTACATCGTATTGAACGTTTATTTCTCTGAGTTGTCGTTCTGTCCATTCTATATTTTCTTGAAATCCTGGTCTGGCTGTGATGATGACGATTTTATACCCCCTTTCTTTTAAGGATTTGTAGATATTATATACAGGTTCGATCACTTTTTTATCCCTGGATGAAATGAGTGTATCGTCTATATCAAACATAACCGCGTCATTCTCCTTGACAGTTCTATTGATATCCATTTATATACTTTAAGATTTTAGATGAGGAATCTGTATGAATTTAGGGTGTTGTCTCTATATTCCTTATGTATCGTTATTTTACGTCACAATTTTATACATTTTAAAGATGATGGAAGTGTGTACGTTTATCAATGAACATGGACACTATTATGAGGGTTTAAGAAAAGCGTTGTGAGTACGTTATGGAGGGACAAATCGTGGACATAGAATATGACGATGAAACGCAGGAGATGGTTCAGATAGTCGAAGATGTCGACGATTGTTATGTTATACGGACACTCGAACACGTTAACTACAATCAGTATAAGTTTTCTTCATTTTGTATAGAAGTTCCAAAGGAGTGTATATGTGTATTTTATGATACCACATGTCTAGAAGATACGGGGAAATATAACAAAGTGGGTGAAAATATATACGAAGCTCTAGATGAATCTGATTATGATTATGATTTTGACACGGACGAGGAGGGATCCGACTCTTCAGACGACAGCGGATCGGAAGTTTCCTTAGATGACGATTATTAATAAAATATTTGTGTAAAATATATGAGGTTAAAAGTCACTCCTTCATTAAAACTATCTATAGTACTCTTCGTGCTGCTCGTTTTATTACTCTATAATTTTGGTCGTGTCGAAACATTTGTGATGGGTGCTATGTGTGATGAAGCGTTCGGTCCACCGACGTGTGATATAAACACTAAGTATTTTAGTGATACGAAATACGGTTCAGATACTGTAACACAGTGGCGGGAGCATTGTAAATCATTTGGTGTGAAAGAGCGGGAATGTCTCAAGTCACACGAAGTAACTACAGGTGATTTTTACGACGAAATTAAAGGATATATAGTTCCGGGTGAAAAGGTGACAAAGGACGACTTGTGTATATATGTCAAGGGTGGATCTTCTCAGAGACCACCAACTTCACCAGATATGGGACAGTGGGATAAACCCATTGGTACTATCGGTATATAAAAATATCATGGTATAATAAATGAAGATTCTCAATAACGATATAATGTACCCCGCGGCTCTTATGGTATTCGTATTATTCATGATGATGAAATATACGACCCCCGATAAGAAGAAAGAAAAATACATGATGGCAGGATGTGGCTGCGGTCGTTAATAAACATACTTAAAAGTGATACACGTTTGAAACGTAAGATGGCACCATATACACCGCCCAATACACATTACAGTCAGTTTGATGCATCCGCTTATTCAGAGGATGATATCTTCAAGTTTATCGGTAAAGGTGGTAAGAAATTTTATTGGTTGACGAAGTATTTGGATTTATCGTATCTTTGGTACGACAAGAAGCGTAAAGTTATAGAAATATGGGGACCTTTTGAATCTCTTCAGAATTTTCAGGCGCACCATATCATAGAATGTGAACTAGACCTAAGTTGTAATAAAGAATAAACATACTATATAAGTAATGTATAGGCGCCCTGTCCCGCGTCAAAAAATACACACTGCATCTTTAGTACGCCCTACTAAAGATGATGTACGTCGCATATTAAATATCACCCCTCCCGAGGAACGTGAAAAACCTTCAAAATCCTTTTCGGTTCAGAATTCTGAACTGTATCTAAAACTCATAAAAAGAAATTATGAGTATTACGGGCTCGAGTTTAAAAAACCTGAAGTTGTGGAACTCGTATACACACCTCCACCCGTTAAGGTAATAGAACGACATTTTGAATATCCTGATAATGTCGTGGTTAAATTAAACGTGTTGAAATCTGGTAAGGTGCGTGTTAAACTTTTCAGTCACGTGGCGCAATTGTGGGAAAAGTATAACTCTAAAGGTAAAGTGCCTCCACACAAAATGTTGGTTTCGGTCTATAAAAGTATGGGGTATTCAGAAGCGTTCATCGATAAGATGAATAAATCTTTTGAACGTAAAAAGGTGTTAAAAATTAAATATGAAAAAATGATTGAAAATATATTTGAAAGACCCTCAACCAAAAAGAAGGCTCCCGCCAAGAAAAAGAAAAAGGAGGAAGAACCCGAAGAGAAACCTGATGACATTGTGGAAGAAGATCCCGACGACGATGATGATGATGCACCTGAAGAGGATGAGGCTATAGAGGTTGACAACGATGATGATGACGATGACGTGGATGAAAATGTAGATGATGTGGAACCCCCCGATTTGGATTAATAATGTTAAAAGATTAATATCAATATATATATAAATGTTTAGTGTACCTAAATCTTTTCAGGCGCCCCCTATACATATTATATCTAGACCTACGGTGTATGAGGAGCGACGTCTGAGTGAATTTATTACCGGTGTAAAACGAAAAAAGGTAGACGATGTCTTACTAAAACCTAATCAAAATAAAGTATATTTTTCAGAAACTAATGGAACGATGAACGTAGCAAACTTTATAGACAGACCTGAACTTTGGAAGGTTCTCATCGATAGTAATACGAATTACGACGTGGATTTAACTATTCCCTTTACTAAAGCGGACATTGGTTCTATGTTCATCACGTTTGGTTTAAGTTATGCTATCATAACTATGATGATTTCACAAATGAAAAACTCTGGACCGGGTGGCAACCCTTTCAATATCAATAATACGGTTGAACTTGAAATGGAGGATGATATAGATACACGTTTTGATGATGTTCAGGGTATTGACGCTGCAAAAGAAGAGTTGGAAGAGATCGTTAAGTTTCTTCGTGCACCGGAGAAATATTTCGTGACGGGAGCAAAAATTCCCAAGGGTGCTTTACTTACGGGTAAGCCTGGAACTGGTAAAACTCTGTTGGCTCGCGCAATCGCGGGTGAATCTTCTGTACCATTCATTCAATGTAGTGGATCTTCTTTTATAGAAATGTTTGTAGGATTAGGCGCTAAACGTGTTAGAGATGTATTTGAACTCGCTCGTAAAAACGAACCTTGTATTGTATTCATAGATGAAATTGACGCTATAGGTAAACAGAGATCTGTTAACGGCGCTCCGGCGAATGATGAACGTGATCAGACTATTAATCAACTTTTAACTGAGATGGATGGTTTTGATAATAAGGCGCAGATCGTGGTAATCGCAGCTACGAATCGCGTGGATATTCTCGATGAGGCTCTCCTTCGACCCGGGCGTTTCGATCGTAAGATTCAAGTTAATCTTCCGGATGTACACGGTCGTGAAAAGATTCTGGAGGTTCACGCGAAAAACAAAAATCTGGGTGAAGATGTATCCCTTCGCGATATAGCTCGTCAGACGACTGGATTTTCGGGTGCTGACCTGGCAAATCTTATGAACGAAGCCGCGATCCGATCCGTGGAAGAAGGTAAGATTACCCGAGAAATAGTGGAAAATGCGTATCAGCGTGTCGTCGTGGGAGCGAAGTCTAGGACTGTCATCTCTGACCGGCGTAAGACGCGTGTTGCCTACCATGAAGCGGGGCACGCACTCATTGGAGCGCTCATGCCTGAATACGATGAGGTTCGAAAGGTGAGTATTATTCCACGTGGTGATGCGGGTGGTGTCACGTTTTTCCAACCCATGACGGACGATGTGGGTATGTATACCAAGGAGTATCTTCTTTCACAGATTAAGGTTGCTCTCGGTGGTCATGCGGCGGAGGAGTTATTCTATGGTAAGGATAGAGTCACCACAGGCGCTACGAGCGATTTTTCACAGGTATATGCCATAGCTCGTCAGATGGTACTCAATTGTGGATTCAGTACTGTCGTTGGTAAAATTAACGTAGATGAACGGTATATATCCACCACGACCATGCGTTTGGTTGATATGGAAATCAAACGAATCGTCGACGAATGCTACGACGAGGTCATGAAACTTCTTCGCGCGAATAAAGGAAAACTTGAACAATTGAAGGATATACTCATTGATCAGGAGGTCGTAGATGGAGATGTGGTATACGAGATGGTCGCGTCGTGTCATGTTCCACCGATCAGAAAAAAATAATTTCATATTATAAGATGTCTACCACATTTAAACGTGCACGTAGTCCTAACAGCCCTGTGACGACATTATTACAGAATCCAGGATTAAGTAGTGCTACAACTTCGACGAATGCTAACTCATCCGGTTCCATGAGACCTATGAACACTAATTCACCTAGTTCCGCATCTTCTCAGAGAAGTGTGAGAATTCCTAAAAATTTGAGTAAAATTCAAGTACAGCCACCAGCGCCAAAAAGGCAGCGTTTAGCCAAAGCTTTGGTGGGTAGAAAGCGGGATAAACTGAATAATACCGCGGGGGAAACGAGTGGAAATAGCTCCAATTCAGCGATGAATAATAGGCCAACGCCGAAAAGGAAAAAAATCACTAGCGCGACGAGATCCACTGTTAGACAAATACCACAACCAGCGTTCCGTACAGCGGCGATGGGGGCGGCGGCGAAGGAACGAATTATTGAAAAAAATTATGCTAATTTAGTGAATCAACGTAATGCTTTACCTTCTGGTTATAAAGTGAAGTTTCTTAATAAACTTTTATTAAACGCTGCTAAAAATGGTGATAAGGCTGTTAAGTTAACTCGGACTAGAATGCGAGAAGCTGTGGCTGAGGGTTTAGCTAGATCTAAAAATTTACGAAGTTTGACTAAAAAACTTAGTCCAAATGGTCAAAGGAAATTTGCAAATACTATTAAAAACAATTTAAATGTGTCGCGACATATGATGATTAAAAACGCTATATCGAGAGAGATAACAAACGAGGCAAAAGCGGCGAAAGAAAAAGCAAAATCGGCAAAATCGATAAAATCAGCAACATCGGCAAAATCAGCAAAATCGATAAAATCAGCAAAATCGATAAATTCAGCAACATCGGCAAAATCGATAAAATCAGCAACATCGGCAAAATCAGCAAAATCGGCAAAATCGATAAAATCAGCAACATCGGCAAAATCAGCAAAATCAGCAAGTGTGGCGGCGAATGCTAAAGCGGTAGCAACGGTAAAAGCAAAAACTAGAGTTAAAAATATGCCAAATGAGAATTTAATTAATGTACTCGGTAATAACGCTTCTATAATAGAGAATACCGGTAAGAAAATGGCGGGCGACGAACAGGATTTGATAAATGTATTACTCAAAACTATAAACAGTATTAAAAATCCTGAAAATAGTTCTAGAATAAAAGGTGCAAAACAACATCTCAGATTTCTTTATGGTGCCGGCTTACCTGACTCACGTTTAAAGGCGCTTAAAAAATTAAAAATACGTGATGTCCAGATGAATATTTTAAGGCAGTTTACTGCTTTGTGGCCTATGATAGTTGCTGTACCCGACAAACCACTTAAGATTAATCTTGACGAAGATGGAACACTCGATTTTTTGTTTTTAATGTGGTGTGATATGTTACATGATGCTACAGTTGACCGCAGTGTATCTTTTGGCAATTTTTTAAATGGAGATGCTGTCAGGATGTTGTTTCCGGGTACATCTGGAATTAAATTTGCTCCCACAATATTTATAAAATCGCTTGTGGATGAGTCATATGGTGTTTTCGCGTTCACGCGGGATGCGAATAACCAGGTCTTTGATCTAAGAAAAGCTAAGACAACGCCATATGAAGCTATATGGAAAGACGTTATGATGCAGGGTCATATACCTATCGGAAAAAATAAGAAATCTACACCCACAAATATAAAAATGATACCGAAAGATAATTTTAAATTAGATTCTATCCGAAAAAATATAAATAAGAAGGTCTATATTTCTATAGATCAGGAATCTGTCGGTGCAAAGGAATTTTCTAAAATTATCGACAAATCGAAAAATGGAGAAAGATATACATTGGGGAGTGTAGTAGGTTATGCCAATATATTTGATGCCGGTTCTCAGATGGTAACACAAGGTTACCAACAAGATAAGGTACAATCTCGTGCGTGGGGAATGATGCCCGATCCTAAAAACGTTAAATTTATGGTGGATTATTATTCATCGTTATTCCAAGTTGAGATAAATGGTCGTGGCAAAAATATCTCCAATAGGAGTGCTAAATTTGGATTTGGGGAAGAATATGCGAACGGAGAAATTAAGTTTATTTTAAATGGAAAAGAAATAAAACCATCGCGTGGAGCAAAAAAGAAAGCAAAAAATACTGGGGATCCTTCTCAACAGTTAATAAAATTTATGGGAGATTTTATGCAGGTTCTCACAGCTTTACATGCTCAAACATTTGGAGGTGGAGAAATGTTATACGTACCTGCGAGTGGTGATGGTATGTTTGTTGTTATATACATATTTATGGCAAGAAAGCTTGGTTTGGTACCGAAAATTATTACATCTACCAAAGACCAGTCAAGACTTCATTTTATAAATTTATCAGATGTTATCGTTGGTGCTAGTAACCAAAACAGTGAACAATTGGGGGGAGGTTCATATGGGTCTATTCGACGTTAGTAATAGAAGAACGACCTATGTGGGTTTGAATGGTAATAATAAACAACGAATATAAAGAACTTGATCGTTGATAACCTAATGGCGTACATAGCCTGGGATACCGAGACGACGGGTCTCCCCGTGGGATACCCCGTGGCATCCCCAAAGAATGTCCATTCATTTGACATGAGCCGCATGCTATCGATCGCATATGTCAAATACGATGCTGAAGGAAACGAAGTCGAATCCGACCATATGATCGTGTACCCTGATAATTTTATCGTTGACGCGGTACACATTCATGGAATCACACCGGAACACGCGAAGGAACACGGTTTACCTTTTGAAGAGGTGTATAATCGATTTGTCGAGTCAATCAAGGGTTACGATACTTTGGTCGCGCATAATTCGAAGTTTGACGAGAGTATTCTCATGTCGGAGTGTTACCGTCGAGGATTTAGTGTCGAACCGTTTAAGAAGGTTAATTTCGCGTGCACACTCCAAATGACTCTTAAGACGTTTCTCAAACCACGGAAACTGATTTACCTGTACGCGGATTTGACTGGTAAAGAGTTTGAAAATGCACATAACGCACTCGCCGATTCGCGCGCGTGTGGTGAAGTGTACCATATACTTCGCAATTACAAACGCGTCTTGAAACCTCTTGGTATCAAGAAAATTAAACTGAAGGCGTCCGAGGTGGCGAGTATGATTGATAAAAATAGGTTTTGTAAACCTGACGAGATTGTCATGAATCTTTGGTGTAAGTACTCTCCAGATACATTCGACGGTCAGACGAAGGAGCAGATCGCTATAGAAGCGATTAACTCTTCGAATACAGCCTCCGAGCTTTTGGCTGATGCCCAAAAGTTTGTTTCGAAGGATAGTGGGGCAGTCGAACAAAAGTA
>Ga0315316_10001256_pt1 | contig 17564 bp, 33 predicted proteins | sample M160m3416metaG_FD_203702 | JGI IMG/M metagenome (GOLD analysis project Ga0315316, IMG submission 203702) | Ammonia-oxidizing marine archaeal communities from Monterey Bay, California, United States - M1 60m 3416 | ecosystem: Environmental > Aquatic > Marine > Intertidal zone | place: USA... | reverse complement strand
GATCCAATCAACTGGTAATGATATGAAAGATCCTTACTCAACAATGGTCAAGAGCGTTGGCGACCTCATTAGAATGGGCGTTTGGTACAGCGATGCCTGTGAGGTTGTTATGCGCTTCGTTCCACCCGCTGTGGCACAGTCTTTGAAAGGGCCAGTGTCTTCTGATGACTGGTGGGATACGTTTGAAGACAGCGTAAACTTATATCTTCATAATAAAAATGTTCCATCCCCCAACTACAAGCCTGTCTACTAAAGGAATAAACAATGCCCAACTGGTGTAATAATACTCTAAATGTTTCTGGCGATGAGAAATCAATCGCCGCCTTTCTAACTGCTGCTCGTGGTCGTCATGCCGGATATAATGATCCTTATCATGGTAATGATGGTGATGGAACATGGCCCGTTCATGATAAAGTGCGTGTAAAAGCACTTGTGAAAGACCCAGCACCCGTTTATGGTGACGAAATGGATCTTTGCATGAACGCTCTTTATCCTGTTCCATTGGATTACCGGCGCTTTCCTTTTGATGATAACCAAGCGCGTAAGCTGGGAGAAGCTATTGATGAACCACGCAAGTATGGCGGTTATCAATGGCAGACGGACCATTGGGGTACAAAGTGGGATGTGGATGGCGAGCTGTTGGAGAGTCATGACACTTTTCTTCAGTACCGGTTTGATAGTCCGTGGTCCCCGCCCATTGCTTTCTTTGAAAAGATCTCTAAAGATTTTCCCCATCTAACATTCGAGTTGGAGTATTATGAGCCGGGAATGGGATTCGCTGGAAGGGCAACTTTTGATGGTGAAGATTGGGATGAGGAAGAGCTTCCTGTTGAAGACTTCATTGAAGATTGGGATGAAGAATGAGTGGTGAAATGATATTCTTTGTTTCGCTGTGTATGTTTGCATTTTTTGTGTGTTGGCGCTTTGGACAAAATCCAAATGGAGGTAATAATGATAAATGAAGGATATGTTATTGAGCGTTCTGGTGTAAGCTGGGATGAAAAGTTTTGGATCGACATGCCATCCGTAGGGGTTAGAAAGTTTGGCTCGGATACCCGCGCACGCGTCTTTTTGTCAGAATCTGAGGCTAAGACAGTAGCAGAGAATATAGATAAAGAGTTTGGGCTTTATTGTTATGTAACTAAGAGGTCTGACCTCTACCCACCCTTGTTCTAAGGATATAAAATGTATCGAGAAACTTCTTATTTTTATCACCGTGACGGGAGCTATGATGTTACCTTTGCGTACCAACGTGCGGATGATCATGTCTTATTTGGTGCAGCGTTTTGTAACCCAAAGGATCAATTCTCAAAGTCTATGGGTAGGAGGATTGCCGAGGGCCGAATGGGCTCTATTGCTGTTGAAGCTATCCCTATCAGTCCAGAAAGCACACGCTTTCAAGTACACGACATGCTTGTAAGCGCACTATCTAACTATCCCTCATCACCATCACTCATTAAGGAGTAACCATGGGCGCAGATTTTATGGTATACTGCTGTGAAGACCCCCTTCGTTACAAGGAGGCAATGCCAATGATCGAGCATAGGATTGAAAACCTTAGTGATGATGATCTTGATAGCATGGCAGATGATATTTTATGGTATGATGCTCAAGAAATAACCGACGAGGTTGCGGCAGAGTGTACTCTAACAGAAGATGATTTGTGGAAACTTGACGACCTAGCCTCTAAGAAGATTAGGATAATGGTAAGAGAGAAAATAAAAGCGGCGGTTGACGAACTTTTTAGTGATGGCTATAGGCGTGATGTTGCACAGATACACTTGCATGGGAGAAACTACTTGATGACAGGCGGAATGTCATGGGGTGACCTGCCAACTGAAGCATGTGATTTGATAAATCTTATAGAACACTCTGCCGTAACAGATGGCATGAGTGATCCTAATTTTTGCTATGAATCATTCAAAGCATAGGGGCAAACATGTCTGATGGAATTAATGATATGAAAGAAGAATTTGAATACAACCTTGTTGATAAAGAGCTTTATAAAGACGCATACGATGCAATTTTACAAGTTATCTTGCTTGAAGGTATGTCCGGCTCTGTTGACTTTGAAGATGAAGTTGTTGTTGCTTCAATATCAAAAGCGCTCAAGGACTTATCGGTAGATATTGCAGACAAAGTACTTGGAGAATAAGAATGAAAGAACAAGCGCATAGAATAAGAGGCACCTTGTATCTTGCCACATACGAACACAAGCACGGAATTGATTATTCTATACATGCAACTCATGAGGGCGCGAAGACATGGGCTAATTCTGTTGCAGAGGACTGGAGGGATGACTATGTAGACTCTGGTACTCCAGAAGAAGCAATGTCTTCGTCTGAGCTTGCAGATAACTGGGGCGACTTGACAGGTGGTACAGAGTGGTTAAATATTATTGAACTGGAGTTACAAAAATGAATCTGCCTACACTATATGGAAAATCAACCAATGGGAAAACTAAAGAGTGGAATATATCAGTTCTCCAGATGGGCGACGGCACCTGTTACATCGAAACTAAGCATGGCTATGAGTCAGGCAAAAAGCAACTTGACCAACGCTTTGTTGGAGAGGGCAAAAATCTCGGTAGAGCAAACGAAACCACTATCTACGAACAAGCATGTTCTGAAGCTCGATCTGCACATAGCCGTAAAAAAGATTCAGGATACGTAGAGGATAAAAACAGCATCCCTTCTGAATCTGATGGCATGTTTCTCCCCATGCTCGCGCATAGATATGATAAGCATAGCGCAAAGATTAACTATCCATGCTGGGTTCAGCCGAAGCTGGATGGCGTCCGTATGCTTGCCCGTAAAGAGAATGGCCTGGTAAGCATGTGGTCACGCAAAGGGAAAGTTATCGACATTCCCGATAAGATCAATGCACAGCTTTGTGATATGTTAGAGGACGGCCAGTGTACGGATGGAGAGCTATATGTTCACGGTTGGACGTTCCAAAGAATTATCTCCGCCGTGAAGAAAAAGCGAGACGACACAGACCTTTTAGAGTATCATATATATGACAGCCCGCACCATGTACTTGCCTTTGAAGATAGATTGCCGCAGAATTTTATTTGTGGCGGAATAGCTTTTCCGAAGTATTGCCAGTCATGGACTATTATTGGAAAAAATATAAAGTTTGTAAAAACTCAAGACATTGAGAGTGAAGCAGAGTTTGATGTATACGAGCAACATTTTGTATCAGAAGGATATGAAGGAATGATGGTTCGTAATAAAAACAGTCTCTATAAGTATAAGCACAGATCATATGATTTGCAGAAAGTTAAAAGATTTGTTGATGACGAATACAAAATTATTGGCGGAAAAGATGGGTCTGGAAGAGAAGCGGGTTTGATTGTTTTTAAGTGCATTACTTCTGATGGACTTGAATTCGATGTACGTCCAAGAGGAACCCACGAGGAACGAGCAAAAATATTCAAAAATCTAGAAAATTATATTGACAAGAGCCTCACGGTGAGGTATCAAGAGCTTACTGATGATGGCCGACCCAGATTCCCTGTAGGTATCGCAGTAAGAGACTATGAGTAAGGAGGTAGTATGACTACAACAAATAATGATGAAGTGTTAACTAAGTGGGAAGAGCTAAAGACTCTTGTTGCCACCCTTGAAACCGATGTTGCAAAGAATGCAACGGGAAATGCTGCGGCTGGTGTAAGGGCTCGTAAGGGGCTCAGGACTCTTAAGCAGACCACCACAGACCTTGTTAAGCTAACACTTAACAAAGACTAGTCAATGTGGGGAGGCTTTGTGCCTCCCCATTGCGACAATATATTTATTGCAAATGCAAAAGGCCCCCAGTGTCTGGTTTAATTAAATTTGTATTTTAAGTGCTATACCAGACCATAGGACGGCAATGTAACGATAGTGATAATATTTTCTGTTTATTTTATTTTAAAACCTACTTAATTTAGGAATGTGATAAATGACTGTTAGAGTTACAAACCTTGAAACTAAAGCTGTATATATTCACTATAAGCTCACCAAGAGAGATATAGGATGGATCTCTCTTAACCCAAACCTTAGGATAGAGATTCTTAAGGATAGAAGGCCGACCTGGAAAGATAGATAGGCACTATACTTATAGGCCTATAGCTCAATCAGGTTAGAGCATTGCTCTCATAAAGCAAGGGTTCTCGGTTCGAGTCCGAGTAGGCCTACCATATAGCGTGCTCTAATCCCCTATTATAAAGCACGTTTAAGATAGCGATTTAGCTATCCCCGCAGGAAGGCATGGGGTTAAAGATGCCTTGTTACTTAAACAAATATAAGGAGATTAAAATGATTGATAAGTCCCGAGAAACTCGTCGCGTACAGATGCGACTTCGCAATGGCGATCCAAGCAAGCAAGCTGGCGCTAATAACCTAACCGTAACTGTTCGCTCTGACGATTGGCGTATGCAGGACCAGACTGTTAGCATGACTGTTCGTGATGCACAGACTCTTCAGCGCTTTTTGAACGAAACCCTTCGCTCTGAGTAAACAAAGTATTCCCCGATAGCTCAGTTGGTAGAGCGGTTGACTGTTAATCAACTTGTCGTTGGTTCGAGTCCAGCTCGGGGAGCCACCTTATAACGCTAATATACGGAGAATCCTAATGGCTTCTAAGCGACAAAGCGGAACTAAAGCACAGCGCCAAAACCAACACGTGCGTAGACTTATGATGAAAATAAATAGGTTTAAGAAGCGCGAGTGGAGTACGGCTGGATTAGAGAAAGAGTTGGCCTATTGTGCTGGAGATGCAGAGAGGCCATCATTCGCTACAGGAAGAGAGGCTGATCCGAGGTTGAAGAAGTATAACTCAGCAGATTAATTAGATTTATTTTTAATATACTATATTGATTTAAGGCTGAGTGGTGGAACTGGTATACACAAGAGACTTAAAATCTCTCGCCTTAAGGCTTACGGGTTCGAGTCCCGTCTCAGCTACCAATCTCTTTTGTTAGGAAGTAAGATGAGTCAAGAAAGAATATATTTGAATTCTTTGATTGAGGCGAGTACTAATAGATAGTCTAGTTGAGCGCCCGTAGCTCAGCTGGATAGAGCATCGGCCTTCTAAGCCGAGGGTCATAGGTTCGAATCCTATCGGGCGTACCATTTGGAGTGTAAGCGTGGATGAATACGAGTTTAACATCACCGTCGTAGGAGCTGGTAAGTGTGTTGATTCGGCATTTCAAGATGCTTTAGATAAATTATCGGAGAATCCCTTTGATGCAATCAAAGGAGAAGTGGTCTATGTAAATAAGGCCACAGTTGAAGCGGAAGATGAAGAGATAGAAGCAGAAGATGGATTAGTGAATTAAGGAAACTAACAGCAGTTACTTACTTTCCAGATTACAAGTAAAATGTTTCCTGTTTTATTTTAAGGGTAGATTCAGCAGATTTAAATTATGACGCGTTAGGTTGGGTTTTATATGATTGATGGTTATAGGGTGGAGCGCAAGCTGAGAAACTCGAATCCATTGCTTAAGTGATATAAGTCGCCTGCAACCTAACAAGCTCCCACAGGAAGGCATAGGGGAGTTAAAATAACTAGATGCCTACCTACCCTGTTTTTAACTTAATGGATGCTAACAGCAAACAATTTTTAACAACAACGACTAGTTAAAATGCATCCTGTTTACGCAAATGGAGATTAAAATGTCAAAGGCTAACGGACACATCATGGTTACTCCAGATGGACACACACGCTCGCAGCTTCTTTCCGCACTTGAAAAAGAAGGAAAGACTCTTACTGAGAATGACTGTGTTACTCACGTAACTAGCTCGTCTCCACTTGTGGATTTGTTTTTTAAGATTGCAGCTATGCGTAGCGCAAGTGATGAGGATATCATCTCTGTGTTTACGCCCGCGTTTCATTACGACACCGAAGCTGCATTGAAGATTCTTTTTTGGGCGCGTGATATCCGTGGTGGTCAAGGAGAGAGGAGTGTTTTTAGAACAATCACATCTCATCTTGCTCATAACCATAGTGATATTCTGCGTCCATGCGTCAAACTGTTTCCTGTTTACGGGCGATGGGATGACATTCTGAGCCTCTTTTCTACACCATTAGAAGGTGAGGCGTTGGCGTTCATTGATGACGCTCTAACCGGCAAGCTCTCTTCATCTGAGGCATCTTTGTGTGCCAAGTGGATGCCGAGAGAAAAGTCTGCAAAGTCTGTGCTTGCAAAGAAGATCCGTGCTCATATGGGTATGTCTTCTGTTGCATACAGAAAACTCCTTAGCGGCCTTTCAAAGACGGTTGAGACTGATATGTGCTCCGGCAATTGGGATGGGATTGAGTACTCTCATGTTCCATCCGTGGCGATGAACCTTTACAAAAAGGCTTTCGCTCGTCACAGTCCTGAGCGGTGGGGTTCCTACCTTTCAGATCTAACTTCTGGTAGTGCAAAGGTTAACGCCTCTGTCCTGTATCCTTATCAAGTCATTAAGTCTTTGATGGGTTATAGTCCAGAAGAGGGAGAGAAGTTGATTGCTGAGAAGCAATGGGAAGCTCTTCCTAATTATCTGATGAACAATCCCCATCGTATTCTTCCAGTTGTTGATGTTTCTGGAAGCATGTCCGGTGGTTACTCCCATACCACAGGTCCGGCCCCAATGGATGTATCCGTATCTCTTGGCATTTATATTGCAGAGAGAAACAACGGTCCATTTAAGGATCACTTCCTTACTTTCTCGGGCACCCCTACCCTGCAACGACTCAAGGGGGAGAATCTTTTTGATAAGGTTCAGAACCTTAAGAGTGCAGACTGGGGTATGAATACCGACATTGAGGCCACATTTGACCTAATCCTCAACCAAGCTATGTCTAACGGCATCATGGAAGAGGACATGCCTAACATGGTTCTTATCCTTTCTGATATGGAATTTGATGCAGCTGCAAGTGGCACGTACACTAGCACAGCAATGGACTCCATTAGAGGTAAGTATGCTGAGGCTGGGTATAAACTTCCAAATATTGTTTTTTGGAATCTTGCCGCTCGGGGCTCCAATGTCCCTGTAAAATTTGATGAACTTGGTACGGCTTTAGTATCAGGATTCAGTCCCTCAATTCTTGTTCAAATTCTTTCGGCAGGTGAAATTACTCCGGAAGCTATTATGAACGAGGTTCTTGGTAGCGAACGCTACAGTGCCATTGGTAAGCTAGGCTATACCATTTAATGCCACTGTAGCTCAGTTGGCAGAGCAGCTGATTTGTAATCAGCAGGTCGTAGGTTCGAATCCTATCAGTGGCTCCAGAAAGCAAATTATGAAAAAACTATTGATAATCTTATTGATTTTTGCATTTTCACTTGGTACTATTTATTTAACAAGTGATTCCGGGATGAAGGATAATTCTTCTAATGCTGTTATTACAATTGCCACAGAAGAAGTTACTGTTAATAACCCAGAAGATATTAAAGAATATATTGTTGGAGTTAAGCCATGATTGATTCTTTGTTTACAGTAAAAGGCTCTGGACCTTTCCCATTTGTAATGCTTCAAAGAGGGAAGTGCCATCCTAATAGCGAAAAGGATGTTGATAATCTATTCAATTATTCTGGTACTAGAACTATAAAGCTACGCGGTCAGCTTCCGAACGATAATCTTTGGAAAGCTCATGGTTGGTCTGTTATTTCAAGACCCGCTATATACAAGGATGATTATAACATTTATCATACCTGGCCTTGTTAGAAAGGGGTAATTATGCCGAGTGTACTACAGAGCACGTGATTTAGCATTAAGCAATAATCACGACTATCATCTTGCTGCTTACACCAAGATTAGATCAGCATACCTGTTAGGTGTGAACTCTGATAAGAAGAGTGTAAAGTTTAAAAGAAGATATAGGGATGGTACTTTCGGGTACCATCTACATGCCGAAATGGATCTAATAAGACAGTTTCCAAAAGATTCTGTTGGAGAGATAACGGTTGTAAGGTTCATGAAAAATGGAGATACAACTATGGCAATGCCTTGCAGGCACTGTCAAAGATTTCTTAAGAAACATGGGGTTAAAAAGGTTTACTATACCAATTGGGATGGTAGATGGGAGGTATTGAAGTTATAGTGATTGCTTTAATATCCCCGGGGGAAGAGGTTTTGGTTGGGCCTCTTTCCCCTTTTTTGTCTTTTGCGACAATATATTTATTTGCTGCTAATAAATATTGTTAATATAATAAGAGGATTATTATGAAGAAGTTGATACAATGGCATAAAGATAGAATGAATTGTGCTGCAGACTATTTCGGATTATCTGCCTATCAAATTACATGGATCGCTTTTGCCAAGGGACTTATCTTTGGTTACCTCATTGGAAGCTACCTCTAACCCCGCTTAAAGTATACCAGGTTTCTCCGCCAAATTTTAAGGCAGCTTGCTGCGACAATATATTTATTTCAAACAAAAAAGCCCCTAGAGAAACTTAATTCCCTAGGGGCTAATTACGATAACTGACTAGTTATTACTCGCCGTAGCCTTCTTCATCATAAGCCGGCTCATCATCTGGGGTGAGAGAGTCAGCTGCAGTCTCTACCAAAGAAACAGTAGAGCGAAGAAGAGAGACAACTTCAGCAAAGCGGTCAGTTGGGATCTTAGCTGGCTTAGAACCCTTTCCTCCACGAACTCGGAAAGTAATCATACCGTCAACATTACGGATAGTATCACGAACCATTTCGGCAGGGGAAAGATCGTTCTCAGGAATCTCTTGAATTCCGCTATGAACAACTTCCTCAAGAGCCGCAACATACTCATCAAACTCATCAACAGAGAGCTTTTGAGCGCCGGAACCCTTACCTCGATTAGTAGCAAAAGAAACGCTGATATCACCATCTTCACCAGCGGAAACGCTCATGGTTTGCTTGATAGTATCAACAACGTCCTCAGTAGTTTCATCAACAAAAATGTTAGCCATTTTATTTTTTCATCCTTTAGAGTTACGTGGCTCGCTGCTCATCAGCGCCACATCAGTCAATAGCATAGTAAAAAAGAATTTAATTAATTCTATGTAATACAATTTTAGTATAACTATGCTTATCTAATGCCGCTTAAAGGGAGTGCCGGACGGAACTATGACTTTTAAACACCATTAGACGGTAAAGTAATATGCCTTAAAGTTGCCAGGCTGCCCTCGAGATCAGAGTTTAAAGCGTATTAGTTTTTAAATAAATAACTTTTATATACTTAATCTAATATTGTTTAAACTTATCTCGAGCTCTGGAGCTGGGGGTTTAAGCCCAGCTAAACAATTAAATAAGTAACTTTTATATACTCAATCTAATATTGTTTAAAGTTATAAGCTCAGGGCCCTGGTAGCTTTAAAGGGTATTTAAATCTAGAACTATCAATAGTTTATTAGACGAGGTGACTTGCGACAATATATTCATTACCCGATCTGAGCGGCTCTCAGTAGCTAATATAAATCAATATGATATGTGGCATCTAGTAACATATCATATGTCGAAAGGATTGTTTAGTCATATCGTTGAAGACTCCTGCTTAGAGGAGCACAATGAATATATTAAAGATAAATATGACGCGGTACCTGAGTGGACTAAAGAGATAGATGAAATAAGTTTAGACCCAGGTGGAATGATGCTAGCTAATGGTGGTAAGACTGCCATTGAAACCAGTGATGGTTGCAGATTTGTATTAAACAATGAGCACATCTTAGCTGCAGTTTCATATTATTTCTCAATGGAGATCTTAATCGATGCTTCAGAAAGAAGAATAAATGATCCGGAGAATGATAAAGGATTTACTGTTAGGATAATAAAGGATGATATTGTTAAAGTTTATCAGCCATTTATGATCTTAGTAATGAGAGCCGATATGTATATGGACATATGTGATTCAATGGAGAGAATATATCTAAAGGGATTGAATGCTTATTTCGATTTAATGGCAACGCTTCCTGATGAATATTTTGAGCACACATTATTTAATCCAATATATAGTGATGAAATCCCTGAGGCTTAGTCTAATATAATTATATTTAACTATTATGTGCTATAGCTTTAGTGGACGAGTATGTCTTCGACTATGTTATATTCTATTAGTTTTATTGGATTAGATATAATATATCTTATTGTATTATAATTACAATCTAATATTGTTTCTCTTTTTTTTTGTTTCTTACTTTCATCATATAACTTTAATTAAATTTGATTTTTTCTTATGACACATCTAATTCATTTTATAATCTTTATTAAGTACAACTTATTCCTTTTAATAAATCCAAATAAGCTCGATGTATTAAAGGTAAGTAATAATGGAAAGCAATTTATTCATAGGCTAACCTATGATGAGGTAATCAACCTATATAACATGGGAACACAATGGCGACTTAATATAATGGATCTATTTAATTTTAAAAATTATCCGCCGGGGACGACAAAAAAGGAGAAGGATTATGACTGATGGTTATGCAGAAGAACCAAAGACCAATGCAAATGTAATTAACTTTAATGATGCTAGGGATAAAGTAAAGTCTGATGATTTAATTAAAGAATACTTTGATGAATCAATTGATAATGAATATCACTATATGGATTATGAACATATTAAATTCTTAGAGGAAGAAGAAAGATATATAAATAATGTTTTGTTTGGAGCCACTAAGCCTATGGAGAGAGCTATCAAACGATTAGAGAATGGTCAAGCAATCATAATGTTATTATTGTTTCTACAGGCTACCATCACGCTAGCTATATGGTTGACGAATATATAATATAAAACACATATGCGTGTGTGTCCACAGACCCTTTATTTCTAGGAGGAATTAACCTTTTTTCCTGGGAGTTGAGGGTCTTTTTTTTTATAGGTCAAGGCACTTAATTCTTAGAGGTGAAGGCACTTTTTTTTGAGAGGGGGGGTCGTTTATTTCAGATTCTTGAAGCTTTTTATTACAGCCCTAATAAACCGCCTACGGTACTTAAGCACATATACCATTTTTTTAGACTTTTTATATAAACGCGGTTCGTAATTTTTTTACTACTAATTTTTTCGTAGCTTGTGTATAACCATTGAATCTCATGGAGTAAACCAAAATGATTAAAGAAATATTAAAGCTAGCAAACCACTTAGACGCTAAAGGCCATAGAAAAGAAGCTGATTACCTCGATGCTGTGATTAGAAAGATTGCGGGCGAAACTTGGCCGATGCTTCGCACCCAAGGTAAGGGTGTGGCAGAGACTTTAATGAGTGGTGTCCATAGGTGCTGCGGAAGGAGAAGCTCAGAGTCACAAAAATTATTAGATTCTGTACCGGCAAAAGAAAACGCAGATGGAAGTATTACTCATAATACAATTTATTATGATATTGCGAATGGAGAAATAACCACGTCTGTTGAGCCACAAGATAACAATGAGCTAGTTGAGGTTGCCAACAAATTAGCAGCAATAATTAAATCCTCTGTCGTATCAAAACTACCCACTACATATAAAGATTGGAAGTTAAAAAAAGGGTCTGAGGGCAAGCCGTCATCAGAGCACACCGCAGAGGATTACGAAAAAGTTGACCTTCCAATTGGCCCATCACGAATTCTCTTTTCTACAGATAAAAGTAAAAATTTTTAAAAGAGTAACCCCAATTTTTTTACTACTAATTTTTTCATAGCTTGTGTATAACCATTGAACTTCATGGAGCAATGAAATGATTAACGAACTAATAAAGCTAGCAAATAGCTTAGACAACAAGGGCTTGAAGAAAGAAGCAGATTATGTTGACAACATAATATCTAAATTTTCTAACCAAGAAAAGAAGATGCTTGTTCTTCATACAATGGCATATGGAATACCACATAACAACGAAGCTTTAAAGAATGCGATGAAGCAATCCTTTCGTACAATCACTAACAATGTATACGTCGGGGCTAATTCTGTTTCCGTTCCTAACTTAGCTATTCATAATGTTGCAGAACAGAGCAGTAGTGATTTGGATAAATTACAGGACAATAATACCGCTACTGCTTCGGGTCTGGCTTTGGGTTATGACTTCGTGCTTCTTACAGAGATATACTATAATGAACCATACGGCGATGGTCATTCATGGCAGCTTTCAGCATCAATAAAAGATACAGAGACAAAGGGTGAGATTACGCAACCGATATCGTATGTTGTATATACTAAAGGAACTAGTCTGGGTGCGTTACGTATGAAGGCTACCGATATTGCAAGCAGAATAACAGAGAGTGTGTCGCGAGAAATGAGCGTTCAGCCAAGCCAGGATGAGCAGCAGAATGAGCAGCCACCCCCTATGCAACCCCTACCTAAGCTTAACTTTGAATAAGAGATAATCATGATTAAAGAATTAACAAAGTTAGCTAACCATTTAGACTCAAAAGGCCTGAGCAAAGAGGCGGATTGCTTAGACAATGTAATTGAAAAGATTGCACGTTATGGTGCGCGTAGTAACGATCCGGTAGAGAATGCAATAAGAAATTTTTTAGACGAGAACGATATTCGCCCAGAAGAGCTTATTAAGTTTTTCACCAAAAGACTAGATCGTAAATCAAAGGATATGATAGATTCTGTTCTAATGGCCATAGTTCCTAATAAAGAGGACGAGTATGGCCGCAAGCTATACCCCATCCCAACTGATCCATTAGAAATATTAATTAAAGAATATCAAAAGGATCTTGTGGAAGAAAGGTCTCTTGAACAAACAAAGGTGCCTCCGTCTGGAAGGCTGGCCGTTCCAGAAGAGATGTAGAGTACTTAGAAAATGATTAAAGAATTAACAAAGTTAGCTAACCATTTAGATGCTAAGGGCTTGAGAAAAGAAGCTGATTACTTGGATGCTGTGATTAAGAAGATGGCAAACGAAGAACCGGTGAACGTTCAATCTGAGTCAAACATGACCATGGAAGACAATCAGCAAAGATTCAAAGAAGTTGCAACAGTTGGGGACGCCAATATTGTCATGGTCATAGATAGTATGAGGGGAAGAACCAACGCCAATCATCCGTTTACAACGAATATTCAGCTTCAAGACTATAGCGATCCAAAGACCGGAGACTCTAAAATATATAGTGTAGCATACACGCCGGATAATGGGAGAGAGGAAGTTGCGTCCGTTTGGCTTCAAGATGGAAAAAAGACTTATTTCAAAGGAAGAGATAATACAGTGAGCAATAGAAATGAGTTTATGAGCGTATTCCATCAGGCAACAAGAAACATTGAGGATGAGGCTAAATTCAAAAACACAATTGGTTCAATAGCAGGATTGATTTAAATATAGAATTTTTACTACTAATTTTTTTGTAGCTTGTGTATAACCATTGAACTTCAAGGAGCAATGAATGATTAAGCAACTAACTAAATTAGCAAACCACTTGGACTCCAAAGGCTTGATCAAAGAAGCCGACTACCTTGATGCTGTGATTAGAAAGAACGCAGCGCAACCCACTCTTATTACGGCAGAAGAAATAAGGACTATATGTAAAAGAAATAGAACTTATGCAGTCGAACTTAAAGAAGCTAAAGATAAACTTTATGAAGCTCAAAAGCTTGTCGATGCACTCCAAGGTATACCCGCGTCTACCTCGGATCAAAACTGGTGCCCTGACTGGTTGGGATATGCAGAAAGAGAAGAAGAGAAACGTCAGGATGAAATGAGACTCCGGCAGGACCGGGACCAAATGCGGGAGCAAATGGGGATGGATTATTAGTATGACTATTAAAGAAGCGTTGGTTAGCGTAGCAAACCACTTAGACGCTAAAGGTTTAAGAAAAGAAGCTGATTACCTTGATGGTGTGATTAAGAGGTTGGCAGGAGTCGACACCGATACCGACACGGATACCGATGCAGCTACTGACACTGATGCAAATCCTGAGTCTGATTCGAGTCTCTGCGAATCTTTTAGCACAGCGTTAGAGGCGGCGAGAGAAAATGTTAAGTCCTCCCAAAAGGCTTTTGGTACCATATGTGCTGAGGATAAATGGAGCCGGGCCTGTAAAGAAGCTCAGGTCGAGTTTGAAACAGCCATTAATCAGTTCGACCAAGCAGATGATAATTACAAACAATGTATGTAAGGTTAATAAAATGATTAAGCAACTAACAAAACTAGCAAACCACTTAGACTCCAAGGGCTTGTTAAAAGAAGCTGATTTCCTTGATTCAATAATAATAAGCGCAAATGAATCAGCAGAACAAAGCGCTGAATCGGCCATACCCAACACACCTTCGGATGATGGAAAGAGAAAATCTCTTAATGCTGTAAAAGAAATGGTGGATGAATTTATAAGCCAAATAGATAACAAGAAGCGCAGCGAAAAAAGTGGTTGTGAGCAAGGTATGATTATGATGTTAAACTTAATAAATGGCGAAATAAACAGGCAGAAGGTAAATGATTAAAGAACTGGTCGTACTTGCAAGCCATTTAGACGCCAAAGGTCTGAGAAAGGAAGCTGATTACTTGGATGCCGTGATTAATAAGATTGCAAATAAAGACGCTCCCGTTACTCATAACATAGAAGAGTCATACCCTATTGGCGAAGGCTACTGCCAATTAAAACTTAGCACCGGCGAGCACTTTCATTATAAATGCTTAGACCTTCCGGATTTTAATGAGCCTGGACTACAAGTATCAGAAGAAGAGATTAGTGACTTACACGATGCTAACCTGCTAGAGGGTGATGGCGCTTATAATAATCCACAAGACTTCTTAAGAGGGAAAGGGTTTGTGCTGAAGATAAAACAAGACCCTGTTGCTCCAGATGGCTCACGCTGGATATCGTCAAACACAAGTGGCGGCAAGACAGCCTGTTACTATGAGCTTAATGGAGATTACTTTGAGCTAACACCTCTTTCTGGTGACTGTACCAACGGAGAAACGATACGATCTTCTACAATATATGATGCACAGCGGAAATAGAAGAATAGTTGATGGAAGATTCGAAAAAAAGAGCAGAGTTTGCAAAAATGAACAGGTGGCTTACTGCCTGGATTGAAAGGCTTAGGGCAAACGAAGACAAAAAGCAGACTACTGTAAGGGCATTGACGCGCAGATACTCCTCGATGGGGAGAAAGCAATGGACAGCGCTCGGAAAAGATGACGATAAACTTTACTCTTGGTTTTTAGACACCCTCAAAGATGAGGTTGCTCCGTGGCTAACAGGGGGTGATACAGAGAGTAAGAGTTTTTATTTGAGGTTTACCACAGATGATTTAGGTGGGCTAAAAAAACACCCCAATGGAAAAGCAAGCGGAAATATAGGGGAGTATATGCCATTCGGACCATGCCAAGGGCTCCTTACTCTGCAAGAAGATATATGGGAAACAGAAAGTGATGAAAGCAACGAATCGTCATGGATTCATGAGCTGGGGCATCATCGTAGTCACTTAGTGTCATGCTACTCCAGAGCAATGAGGGATCTGCTTCGAAATAATAGTCCGGAGTATATATCCGAATCTAAAAAGCAGAGGAAAATCATCCTAGATATTTTTAGTGATCACATTGTTCTTCCGCAAGTAAAGTATGATAGGGTCAGTATAGCAAAAGAAGATTTTAAAAGGGAAGATTTTATTGAACAAGCGAGCTTTGAGGATGGCCCTAACAACACAATCTCTTACAGCCTATGGTCTTGCAAAGGGGTTGGCGAAAGTCTTGTTCATGCGGCTGATGCAGAAGAGCGAGGTCGATATTTTGATGAGTGGTTATTGGGCAGCCCAATGACCAATGATCTTCTTAAAAAGCTAAAAGCCGGAAAAGACCTGATTCTAAAGTTTGACTGGACCAACTCAACTTGCGAACAAGCAGTTAGTATGAGACAGGAGGTAGATAGAATAACAACCCACAATGGAGTTCCGTTTAGATTTGGAGGATTGATTTATTTAAATGCCGAACTCGGCAACCTTGTTGGGGCCGTAAATGATTTAGTTAAGCAGAAAGTTACAGATCGGAATATAAATCCGAGAGAACAACCTGCCGAATATGATCCGGGTGCGGGAAATTCTTTTGGTCATGCTATAAATAATTTAATCAAGCTTGCAAATACTTTGGATCACACTGGTCATGTAGATGCTGCCAATCAAATAGATGGGGTTATAAAAGCTTTTGCCGCAAAGGGATGGGTTCAGCGATACCAGGGCAAGTCTGATAGTATACCATTAAGCAGAAACACCGGCGAAGTAAGCTTGGCAACCGATAATTGCCATTCGGTATATGACGTAGATAATAAAAAATACAATGTTAATATACAACTAAAAGATTCAAGCGCCTGGAGTGATGAGGTTGCAAATAAATTTAGAGAGTACTTTAAAAATGCATCCGGAGGTCTTTTAGCTGGACCGGCAAACAAAGATATGTCGCGAGAAGTTTTTTCTAGATTTAGACTATGTACGCAAATTAAAAATAAACTAAAGAAAGAACACTGGCTTTTGCTCCCTCCACACGTAGAGATTCCTGGGTTTTTAAAGAGAACCGACAGCAACCCCTACTCGCTTACATTTAAGATTAATGGTGGTGTCGTTTCTTATGAGGCAAACAATACAAATAATAACAAAAATTTTAACTGGGCCTCTTTTGGCGCAGAAACATTTATATCTTCAATACAAGAGGTTTTTAATCAATACAACATCTTTAAAGATGAGAGTATTAAATTCAATATAATTATTACACACAAAGAAGGGGTATAGAGTGAGCAGAAAGGTTGCTTGGATAACCAGCATTGACACACAAGAAAAATCTTGGGGAACTGAAAAGGCATGGGCTTGTCCCAATCATGCTTATAATAAAATATTGATTATCAAAAAAGGACACAAGACCCGCTTAAAAAGATATAAGACAAAGAGTGAGTCATTCTATTTGGTATCAGGAAAGCTTTCTGTTTCCTATGGAGATGAGAAGGCAAGCTCATCAGGTGATTTAAAAATTGGAATTTTAAATGAAAATCAAGTATTATCTGTACCATCAATGTGTCCCTATAGCATAGAGGCACTGGAAGACTCTGTGGTTATAGAAACATCAGATAGATCAAACGCATCCTTTGAGCTATTAAAATATTAAAAATTATGCTACTAATTATTTTATAGAATATATAGCTATGAACTTCATGGGTTATGGTATATCTAAAAGGAGATAAAAATGATTAAAGAATTAGCAAGGCTGGCGAACCATTTGGATGCTAAAGGTTTAAGAAAAGAAGCTGATTATTTAGATGGCATAATCAGATTAGCACAGACAGCGCCAACTCCACCTAAGCCCGGAGGTGAGCCACCTAAGCCCGGAGGTAAACCACCTAAGCCTGGAGGTGAACCACCTAAGCCTGGAGGTGAACCACCTAAGCCTGGAGGTGAACCACCTAAGCCTGGAGGTGATCAAGGCGATAAAAGTACAGCATGGTCAGAGGTAAAGATGGCTCTTGAGTACAATCTTGGGGGTCAAATTTTTGCCTATGGAGATGGCGAGCATGCAAGGCGCATTTATCTCTTCCCAGATGGGTTAGAGAAGAAGGCGGCTCATAATGCTATTTCTCCACTTGGATTTAAAGTTTCTTGGCGAATTGACAAAGGAGGGACGTGGGACAAGCTGCCTAGCATGAGAGTGTCTGGTGCTTTAATTGC
>Ga0315316_10001253_pt1 | contig 17579 bp, 17 predicted proteins | sample M160m3416metaG_FD_203702 | JGI IMG/M metagenome (GOLD analysis project Ga0315316, IMG submission 203702) | Ammonia-oxidizing marine archaeal communities from Monterey Bay, California, United States - M1 60m 3416 | ecosystem: Environmental > Aquatic > Marine > Intertidal zone | place: USA... | reverse complement strand
GAACTACCTAAGGATACAATTTACAGAATTAATCTTGCCTGGATCAATGATCTTGAAACATTAAAAGATATTCTTGAAAAGCATAAAAAACATAGAATCTTCATAGACTTACCAAAAAATAGAATGAAGCCACCTAACAATAAATATTCGATGGATCAAATAAAGCCAATTTTGCAAAATTTCTCAAACATAAAATATTTTGCATTATCAAATGTTGACTCTGCAGAATATCTCGCTGAATATCTAAACTACATTCCAAAAAATATAGTAGTTGTTCCTAAAATTGAAAGTCACTTAGGTATTAAAAACATTGAAGAAATAACAAAATTATTAGGTAATGAAAAAATTGTTATGCTTGATCATGATGATCTATACTCTTCTATGTTGAAGAAAAATGATGATCCTAAAAATTTTCAAGTTTATATTCAATCATTAATTGATTTTTGTAAGCAAAATCATGTTATGTTATTAAGAACTGTCGGTGTAATATTTGCTGATTCTGAAAAACGTGTTTCTGAATATGTAAAATAAATCTCTCTAAATACCTCTTATTTATCCCATTCAAATTTTTGATTTATAATTCCAAAAAATTCTTCATTATATGATTTATAATATTTTATTAATTGTTCCCTTGTATTTTCATTCATTTGTTTATAATTTGCTAATTTACGTTCCTGTGGATTTTTAATGTTATAACTTGGAACAGATAAAAATTTAAAAACTAAATCCAATGTTTCACATGGTTCATTTTTCATCTGTTCTGTCGATAAAAAATGTAATTGTTCTCGAGAGAAAACATCAAGCCATGGTTTGATCTGATTTACATACATGCCCTTCGTTAAATATGATCTAAAACGGTCAACTGTTTCACGAAATGAATTTTTTGATAAAAACTCCATTTCTTCATCAATTGCTTCTTCAAATGTTAATTTTTCATTATTTTTTCTTACAGCTAAATTATAATTTGAATACGCTCTGTCAACTGGGTTTCGAAGAATGACAATTAACTTTGTTTCTGGCATATCTGATAAAATTCTCTCTGCAACTTCTTTTTTCCAAAAATAAAATGGAGTATCTTCTCCTGTAATTGAATATCCTGTGTCTTCTCTTATCTTATTCATAATTTTTTGTGTTGGAAACATTGATCTATACCAATTCTCACCTAAGTGATAATTACTATCAAAATATCCTATCTCATCATATGCTGCCTCTGATACAGATGGATGTTCACAAATATTGTAATATAATGAAGTGGAACCACTTCTCACAGTACCAATTATAATGAAATCTGGCAGTACTCTTGATGATGCAGTGATTCCTGAAACTCCTCGTTTGAAATACCTGTGATAATATCCTCTTATCTTATTTTTATTCATAATACTTAAAATTATAATTCATTTAAATTATTTTCACATCTATGTAATCAAGTTCTTAAATCAAACAATTCATAATTTATTTTAAATATACTAAATTCATTATTTCTTTCAGTTTCATCATAACTAAAAATTTTTTCTAGGTACACATACTCTTTTGAACTCTCTCTTAAATCTCTGAATAATTCTGTATTTTCATCAACCACAATAAACTCTAATCCTTTGTCTCTAGATTTAATTATTAATTCTTCAATGCTCTTAAATTCTTTAATTGGAATTTTCTCAAATTCGTGTTTTACCTTCCCATCTGCACCTGAATCTGGTAACTGTGGCCAATTACTGAAAAGCATTGCTATTTTGATATATCCTCCCTGGTCAAACGAATTAGTAATACCTGTAATTTTGACTATCTCTTTGGACACGGTAAATGATTTCATATCATGAACATAATCTCGTTTATTCGTATCTATGAATAACAATGACGCAAGTAATATCAGAATTACTAGAATAATTAGTACAGAATTTTTTGAAAACTTTTTAGAAATTGTCTTATTCCATGATGTAGATAATATACAAAATAAAGGTAATAGCACTAATGTATAGCGGAGTTCATCAATTCCTCTAACATATGCATAAAGTGCTGGTAATAGCATAATTCCTGAGTAAAACAGAATTACCTTTGAATCAAATCCCAAATTCAATCCATTTCTCTCTCTTAATCTTGTAATGAAATTAAACAATATGAAAAAACCAAAAATTGGAACTGATGAATATCCCACATATTTAATCAATCGATAAAACCCTTCTTTTATCATCTGAATTAAATTAGAATCTTCTGTTAGATATTTTTCCTTAAGAAATAAATCTCCTGGATTATCTGATTCTATGATTTCTTTTGGAATATTTTGTTCATCAAATAATAAAATTGAATTTACTGCACTCACCCCAGCAAAAACATGACTAATTATTCCATCCTCTCCACAAAAATCACCAAAGCTACTCTGGAAACATCTATCTTCAGTTGCTTGGATTCTGAAATTAGCTACAGGAATTATTATCATACACATTACAAAAACAATTAACAAATAATGAATAATTGCTTTTTTATTTCTAAATCTAAAAAAATACAAAACAGTAAATGGTATTATTAATAAAATCCCTTCATATCTTACTAACATTAAACATGCAATGCAAATAAAACTAATCAACAATGAAAAATTTGTTTTCTTTAGAAAAAATGCAATTGATAATACAAATAAAAACAGAAACAGAGAATAATTTATTCCTTCAATTGACATCAACAATAATCTAGGTTCGATTACTGTTAGAAAACTTCCAAATAATGCCCATTTAACAGTAGTAAATTTTCTTAAAATAAAAAATATTGGAATTACAATTATTGAAGAAAATATGATGCTTGTAATTCTTTGAACATCCATTAATTGAAGAGGATCTGTTTTATCAAAAAACATAAAAAGAAAACTTAGAAAATATGACCATCCTGTATTGGCAACTGAATATCCTACAGCTAATTCTCCATCAAATACAGTTTTAATTGCATAAATAAATGCAATATGACCATCTGTAACAATCGGCGTATCGTCTGGAAAATAAAAAAACCTAATACCTAATCCAAAACCTACTATACAAGTTAAACCAAAAATAATTAAATTATTTGATGTAATCTCTTTTTCTTCTAGCCTACTCAATATTCAATTTTTAATTTATTGTATTAATATATGACTATTAATTATTATTAACATTCCATTTCTTCCAATCATAATCATTAAATGAGATATTTGCCATCTCACTATCATCCGGCTTCCATGCAATATCTGCCAACACTAATATCTTTGAAATACTTTCTGATGGATTTACAATAGCTGCAGCAATACCATTTGAGATTGAAACTAACTTTGGTGTCTTATCATCTGTTTCTATTTCGTGATATTTACCATCTTTGTCTTGAATAATTATCACCATTCTTCCATGTATACAATAAAAATAACTTGTTCTGTTCTTGTGAATATGTGGTCCTTTAATCTCACCTGGATTAACTGAATTAACATAAATCATCTCTGGATTACTAATTATTTTATCCCAATTTCTCCAAATTACAGTTAAATCTCCATTGATATGTAAATCTGAAATGTCTTTTGTAGGGTGATTTTCTAATTCATATATAGTAAAACCTTCTTTTTTCATCTAAACAAGTCTACAATTTGACCAATAAAAGTTTGGATTGATAGAATAGTTGTTTCTCATCCAATATTTTATTAGTATTTGAAAAATCTTAATTATATGAAATTACTTGTAACTGGAGGTCTTGGATTCATTGGAAGTAATTTTATTAGAAAATTATTAACCGAAAATGAAGATTATCAAATAATTAATGTTGATGCAGAATTATTTGGTTCAAATTTTAAAAATTTGACAGAAGTAAAAAATTTTCCAAATTATGAATTTGTAAAAGGAAATATAACAAATAAAACTCTCATGACAGAACTAGTTTCAAAGTGTGATGCAGTAGTAAATTTTGCAGCTGAATCATTTGTTGATCGAAGCATCAATGATGCAAACCCATTTCTAATATCTAATATACGAGGAACATTCACTCTAATGGATATTACAACTAAACAAAAAAAACGGTTAGTACAAATTTCTACAGATGAGGTATTTGGAAGTCTAGATAAAGGTACAGCCATAGAAGATTCAAAATTAAATCCATCAAATCCTTATGCTGCTACTAAAGCTGCAGCAGAATTATTAGTAAATTCTTATGTAAATACTTACAATTCTGATGTCGTAATTACAAGATGTACAAATAATTTTGGACCAAGGCAATTCCCTGAAAAATTAATTCCTAAAACCATTATGCTGTGTATGAATAATGGAAAAATTCCGATTTATGGAAATGGAAAAAATATTCGAGATTGGATATATGTAGATGATCATTGTGAAGCAGTACTTTTGGCTTTACTACATGGTAAATCAGGAGAATCTTATAATATTTCTGCAGATAATGAAATTGATAACATTACTATTGTAACAAAAATTTTAGAAATAATGGATAAATCAAAAGATTTAATTGAATTTGTTGATGATAGACCTGGTCATGATTTACGATATAGTATGAGTTCGACAAAGATTTCTAGAGAACTAAATTGGAAGAAAAAAGGAAACTTTTATGAAAAATTGGCAGAAACAGTAGAATGGTATGTACAACATAAAGATTATTGTAAAGAAATTACAAAAGATGTTTTTGAATCAACTCCTTGGAAAAAATCTAATTAAGATAAAAATTGATGAGAAATAGAAAATGAAAGGAATAATTTTACACGGTGGACATGGAACTAGATTAAGACCATTAACACATACGGGACCAAAACAGCTTTTACCAATTGCCAATAAACCAATGTCTCAATTTTGCTTAGAAGCAATTGCAGAAACAGGTATTACTGATATTGCAATAATTATTGGAGGAGTAGGTTCAAACAAAGTAAGAGAATATTACGGAGATGGCTCTAATTTTGGAGTAAATATTACATATATTGAACAAGATGAGCCTAGAGGAATCGCACATGCAATAAGATTATGTAAAGAGTTTGTAGATAATGAAAAATTTCTAGTTTTTCTTGGAGATAATATTATTCAAAAATCAATAAGTGATTTTGTAGAAAACTTCCAAAATTCAAGTTATGACGCTACGGTTTTGTTATGTGAAGTAGATAATCCATCACGATTTGGTATCGCTGATGTCAAAAATGATAAAATTTTAAAAATAACAGAAAAACCAAAAAATCCTACTTCTAATCTAGCAGTTACAGGAATTTATCTACTAGCTCCGGAGATTTTTGAAATTATAGATAATTTGAAACCATCATGGCGTAATGAACTGGAAATAACTGATGCATTAGATAATCTATTAAAACAAAATAATAATATTAGTTTTGAAAAAATTACAGATTACTGGAAAGATACTGGAACACCCGATGATATTTTACATGCCAATGGAGAAATAATTCAAAATTATCCAAATTTACCAGAAGATGTTTCTGAACAATTTGTTTCTGATGAAAGTATATCCATAACTGGAAAAGTACTATTTGGTAAAAACTTGATTCTTGAAAAAAATATAAAAATTAAAGGTCCTGTGATAATCGGAGATAATTGTAAAATTTTATCAAAATCAACAATTGGTCCTAATGTAAGTATTGGAAATAATTCAATTATCTCTGTATCATCAATAGAAAATTCAATCATCATGCAAAACTGTAAAATTGATTCAATTGTAGATGTCAAAGATAGTATTATTTCAAATAATTCTGAAATTAAAGATAAGATAGGTAATCAGAAAGTCTTTCTTTTGGGTGAGGGATCAAAAATCTCACTTTAAGAAAATATTTTTGATTAGTAACAGTAAATATCTGATTACAGAAATTTTAGATATGAATGAAGATCCTCTAGTAAGTATAATTATTTTAAACTATAATGCAGGCAAATTATTAATAGATTGTGTACGATCTGTTTTTTCATCTACTTATTCAAACTTTGAAGTCATCTTAGTTGATAATGTTTCTACTGATAATAGTCATAAAATATGTAAAAAGAATTTTGATAAAGTCAAACTAATTGAAAATAAAGAAAACTTAGGATACTGCGAAGGAAATAATGTTGGAATTAGAAACTCAAATGGAGAATATATTGTCATATTAAATCCAGACACTATTGTAGAATCAAATTGGCTTGAAAAATTTTTAGATGCAACTAAAAAATATGGTGAAGGATTATTTCAAGGAAAAAATGTTGCTATTGATAATGAAAAAATTTTACGAAGTACAGGAAATTCAATTCATCTTTTTGGATTTGGTTCATCTAGAGATAAAGGAGAAATTGATATTGGAAAATATAAAAATGTAGAAGAAATTAACTATGCATCTGGAACGTGTTTATTCACATCTAGCAAAACCATGAAAAAAATTGGATTATTTGATCCATTTCTTTTCTTATATCATGATGATCTTGATCTAGGTTGGAGAGCTGCGTCACTAAATATAAAATCATTTTTTGTCCCAGATGTAAAAATAAGACATGTATCCAGCTACAATTTACAATGGAGTCCAAGGAAATTCTTTTGGTTAGAACGTAATAGGAAATATTGTCTTTTAACACATTACTCATCATCTACTAGAAAAAAAATGAAAGTAGAACTTTTTCTAATTGATGTTTTAGTATTTTTTTCATACTTGTCTAAAGGTATGATAAAAGCTAAGATTCAAGCTGATCTAGAAATTTCTAGAAATAAAAAAATAATAGATAAAAAATATCATGAACTTGAAAATATTAAAATCATCCCAGATGAAATTCTTATAGAAAAATTTAATGATTCTATATTTATCCCAAAAGATGTTTCAAAAGATTTCGCCAGTAGATTATTCAATAAAGTTCTTAGATCTATAACCAATCAAACAAAAAAACGCCTGTTATCAATCTAATTTTTCACATAGGACAATTGCTATTGCTATATCTTTTTCATGACTGATTGACACTTGAAAAATATATTGTTTTTTATTTTTTATTTCAACTTTAGGCTTGGATTTGTGATGAGTAGTAATAATATCTAGAAATTTAATTTTCTGATGGCTTGATTTTCGTACAGCCTCTTTAACAGCGAATTTACCTGCAAAATGCTCTGCTGAATTTTTAAATTTCCTACAATATTCAATTTCTGATTTTGAAAAAATTCGTTTGAAGAAACGTGTATTTTGTTCATAATTTAATTTTTTGAAGCGTTTAACATCAACTATATCTATGCCGACAGAAATTTTCTCAATCATAATATGACTAATGTGTGAAGTAGATTAAATTGTCTACTAATTGTTTTAGTAATAAAACTAATTTAGTATCAGGAAATTTGAAGCATATGTCCACTAATTTAAATATTGAAATAAAAGAAGTTTTTTTCCAAATTTTTCCTGATCTAAATGAATCAAACTTTGATTGGAAAAAGAAACAAAATGATTATGAAGATTGGGATTCATTTTCTCAACTTAATTTAATTACAATGTTAGAAGAAAAATTTAGTATATCGATATCAGATATGGATTCAATTAGTATTAGATCAGCTGAAGATGCATTAAACTTTGTGAAAAATAGAAAATGAATACAATATTAGAAAATTTCAAAAAATATGTGAAAAATTCTCCGGAAAAACCTGCATTAATTTTTGATGATGAAATAATTAGTTATAAAAAACTAAATGAATTAGTTAATGCATTATCAAATTCCCTTCTTTATCTAAAAAAAGGTTCAATTGTGAGCATTTTCCTTGATAATTCCATAGATTTTGTCATATCATATCTTGGAATTCTTAATGCAGGAATGATTGCACATTTAATTCCCATTAATTTATCTGATGAAAAAATTAAACAACAACTAGAAAATGCAATTCCTGAACTTGTAATTAGTTCACAATCACTAATTGAAAAAATAAAGAACATACCCTATAATTGTAAAAAAATTACTGTAATTGATCTCATTAATAATACAAGTACTAAACAGGATGATATTTCCCACACAAATGATATTGCATATCTAATTTATACTTCTGGGACAACAGGAGTCCCAAAAGGAGTTCCAATAACTCATGAGAATGTTGAATTTACTACTTCGAATATTATTACTAAGTTAAATTATACTAGTTCTGATGTAAATTTACTTCCTCTTCCATTGTCACATTCTTTTGGATTAGGGTGTTTACATGCATCCCTCTCTGTTGGTTCAACATTGATACTATTAAAAAATGCGACAAATACTCTGTCTATATTAGAATCAATAAAAAAAAATAATGTAACAACATTAGCTGCGGTCCCTCTAACATTAAACAAAATTTTGAAAGAACACAAAAATCTTTGTTCAAACTATCTTAACAATCTAAGATTAATAATTACTAACAGTACATCAATACCAGTTGATACTGTAAAGACTTACAGAGAAATTTTAAAAAATGGCAAGTTAGCAACATATTATGGTTTAACTGAGGCATCTAGGAGTACCTTTATGATTTTTGAGGACTCTGGTAGAGAAGAATCTGTGGGTAAACCTCCATCTGGAATTGAAATTAAAATTCAAAATGAATCTACAAATGAATTAGAAATAGGTGAGATTCTCATCAAAGGAAAAAATGTTATAAAAAATTATTGGATGAATGAAAAAGCAAATAAAAAAATTATTAATGATTGGCTCTCTACAGGTGATCTTGGCCATAAAGATATGGATGGATATCTATATCTCTCTGGAAGATTAGATGATCTGATAAATATTGCAGGGGAAAAAGTAATGCCTGCAGATATAGAGAAAGTAGTGAAGGTTTTAACCGGCGTGGAAGATGTTTTAGCTATTGGAATGAAAAATGAAATGTATGGAGAAGTAATTAAGATATTTGTAAAAAAATTAATTAATACTAAAATTACAAAATCAGAAATACTATCTCATTGTATTAAGAATCTTGAATCATTTAAAGTTCCACGTGAGATTGAATTTGTAAATGATTTCTCTAGTGATGAATTCGGAAAGATGAAACATTTTCGTGGAGAGTGAAAAATATGGATGATGATAATGTAATTAAATTAAATGAAGATGAATTAATGGAATACTATAATCTTCGTGGAACTGGAGGAAGAATATCACTTCGACTAAAATTTACAAAATCATGGATTTTACATAAATTAGCATATTCATCTGCATATCCGGGTTGGGCAGTAAAAATGCAGAAATCTAGAGGTGTTAAAATTGGTCGGAATTGTCATATCAATCCATACGTGTTAATTGATTTGTTGTATCCTCATCTAATTACAATTGAAAATAATGTATCTATTGGTACATATTCTATGATTTTTGCACATAACAATCCTACCGCAAATTTATTTCTTAAAAAAAATGGATACCCAAGAACTACAAAACCAGTTTTGATAAAAGAAGGTGCAGTAATAAATCCTGGAACAATTATTATGGCTGGTGTAACTATCGGAAAAAATTCAATTGTAGCAGTTGGAAGTATTGTTAGTAGAGACGTTCCAGATTATACAGTTGTTGCAGGAAATCCTGCAAGGGTAGTAAAAAAAATTGAACACTAATTTTTTAGGAATAGATTTTGAAGATTGGTATCACCCTCAATTAATTCAAAAATATCTTGATAATGAAGTACTTGAACCAATGATGTTCAAGGGGTTAGAAAAAATACTTGAAATGTTAAGAAAGACCAATACTTATGCTACATTTTTTGTTGTTGGGAAAGTACTCGAATTAAATCCGGAAATATTTGATAAAATAATAGAAAATGGACATGAAATTGCATTCCACACTATGAATCATGATAGAATAGATAGTGAAAAATTTAAAGATAATTTTAATGACGAAATTACACACTTTTCAAAACTAACAAATAAAAAATCAAAAGGTTTTCGTGCACCAACATTCTCTCTAAATGAAAATAGCTCATGGATAATTGATGCATTAGTAGATGCTGGTTATGTCTATGATAGCAGTGTAGTGCCTGCAAAGACTGATCTCTATGGATTACCTCATGCAGAAATAAAACCATATAAAATTTCTAGTATGTCTTTGGAAAAAAATGATCCAAATGGGAAACTAACTGAATTTCCTTTACTTGTAACAAAATTTTTTGGAAAAAAAATCCCTGCCGCAGGTGGATTTTATCTTAGAACTTTACCATTAAAAATAATCAAAAATGCTATAAAAAATTATCAAAAACAACAAATCCCTGCAACTTTTTATGTCCATTCATGGGAATTAACACCTGAATATATGCCAAAAATAAAACTTCCAGTCAAAGAAAATTTTATTACATTTCATAACATTGAAAAAACATTTGATAAAATGCATAATATATTAAATGAATTTAAATTCACATCGTTTTCAAATTATTTTTCAGAGTAACTATATTTTCTCATTAACTTGAAAAAACTCAATTGTTTTTTTAATTCCTATATTAATTGGAACTTTTGGTTTCCATCCTAAAGATCTTAATTTTGTATTATCAACAACAAAATTCCCAACATCAACTTTTTTAGTATAATTTGGAGTCTCTGGATAATCTAACTCACATTTGGTTAAGCTTTGTAAAATCTTACCAAATTTCTTAAACCAAGTTTTTTTATTCGATGAAATCCAATATAATTCGCCAGATTTACCTTTCTTAATGATTACATTTATTCCATCAATAACATCATCAACATAAATCAAATCTCTAAAAAATTCTCCTTTATTGAATATACTGACTTTCTCTTTTTTGAATGCTTGATTAATTAAAAAATTCACTGCATTTTTTTTTGGTGTAATTTGTTCACGTGGACCATAAGAATTTGTTATTCGGAAAATATTTGTATTAATATTATAAACTTCATGATAAATTCTACAAAGATGTTCACTTGCTAATCTATTGGTTCCATATATTGTAGTTGGATTACATGATGAATTCTCATTAACAGGAAGTTTTTTTGGTCTTCCAATAACAATGAATGTACTTCCAAGAATAAATCTACATGGAATTTTAAGTTGCTTAATTTTTTCTAACATAAATAAAGTAGTTTTAGTATTAGAATCAACATCCTGAAGTGGTTCTTCAAATGATTTTGAATGTGATGTATTTCCTGCTAAATGAATAATAATTTTTGGTTTATAATTTTCAATAATTTTTCCAACTTTCTCAAAATTAGTTATATCAATTTTTTTAATATCAATTTTTTTCCCTATTTTTGAAATATTGGATTTCTTTGATAGAGTCTTAGTTAGAATCATTATTTGATGATTTTGTTTAGCTAATGAATCGACAAGGTGACTACCAATAAAACCTAAACCTCCAGTTATGAGAATTTTCATAAAATATTTCAAAATTAGTAAGTTAAAAGTTCATTTACACATTAATATGAAAATATATCTTAGAGCAAATCTTATTTTTATTATGTCTAATTTTTTCACAAAATTACAAATTTTCCTTAGTTCACGAAAAATATTCAAAAATTGGCATATCTATCCTAGTGTATATCTTAAGTATACTAATAAAAAATTTCCAATTTTTGAAACTAGAACAGGTTTGAAAATTAAAATTAGAAAAAATTCTACAGATCTGATGGCATTAACACATGTATGGTTAATTGAAGAATACAAGTCAAAAAATTTTGAAATTAAGGATACTGATTTAGTTATAGATGTAGGTGGACATATTGGATTATTTTCGCTGTATGCAGCACAATTTTGTAAAAATGGTGCAATCTATTCGTTTGAACCTGTTAAAGAAAATTATCAATTATTATCAGATAATGTAAACTCAAATAATCTAAAACAAATAAAAACATTCAATCTGGCAGTATCTACTTCTAATTCCACTGTAAAACTGTACTTGAATGATGATGAAGCAGGACATAGCATGTTCTCAAAATCATCTAAAACTGTAACTGTAAATTCAATCTCTTTACAACGTATTTTTGATGATAATAATATAGAAAATTGTAATTTCCTTAAACTTGATTGTGAAGGAACTGAATATGAAATCTTAGAAAATTTACCTACATTTTATTTCAAAAAAATTGAAAAAATTGTTATTGAATATCATATGGCTGATTCACATCCAGAATTATTGGATCAACTGAAAAAATTGTTAATTTCACAAAATTATAATATTAAAATCAAAAAATTATTTCCTGATATAGGCTTTCTTTATGCTTCAAAAAATTAATGTTTTTGAATAAAACCTAATCCTTTTTCCTCAACTCTGATGATTGAATTTTGAAAATTATTTTTCTTAATAAAATCATTAAATGCATCATTATCTAATATATCGTCAGAAATTATTATTCCATTATTGTTAATTTTTTTAATAGCACAATTAAATTCAAATGTCATGTTCTTATACGAATGTAAACTATCATGAATAAAAATTCCTGTATCTTCTACTTTTTCAAAAGTTTCTAATAATTTTTCATTAGATTTTCCTAATACTAATTTCCATCTTTCTCGTAAATTTTTTGGAATGATTTTGCCAATCATTTCTTCACTCTGCCAAGGCCGAAAAACTGAATCTATAGAAATAAGTTCTCCAAATCCATTCTTATTCAAAGCAGAAAGAATGTAGAAACTACTTAATCCGTATGCAACACCTGTCTCAATTACATTTTTGGGTTTTGTAATCCTACATAAAATATATAAAAATTTTCTAGAATTGGAACTAATTGAATAATCTATAGGATAAGGTTTTTCTTTTGATGGATATTTTTTATCTTCTAATTTTTTAAAAAATATTTCTACATCATCATTTATTTCCTTTAGTTCCATTTCAAATTCTTTTATTTTTGCATTTGGAAACTTCTCTTTAAAAAAATCATCAATATTCTCAAAATCAAACTCATATTCATGATTTCTAAATTTTTGATCATCATTTATTTCAGATTTCTCTTCAGCTAATTCTAACATTAATCTAGGTCTGAAAATACTTTTTTTAATTATTTGAAGAATTATGGATAATTTACTCATTAGTTAATATGCATAAAATTTTCACATATTAGTTCATAACTACTGAATAATTTTGTGATAATTAATAAATTAGTAATTAATCATTTAACTAGAGAAATTTCATTAAAAAATATAAAATGAAAATTGCTTTAACCTGTCCTGCATCTCTTCCCGCAACTCAATTTGGGGGAATACTGTTTCTTGGCATTCATATTGCAAAACATCTCTCAAATGATGGTCATAATCTAACTATTTACACATCTGATCTTGATTTTGCAAATAACGCTTCTACATTTAATAAAAAATTACCATCACAAGAAAAAATTGGAAATTTTTTGATAAAACGTACGCACGTTTGGTTTTCCACTTTCCTTTTCTATGTTAATCCAGGAATGTATAAACAAATGTTGAATGATGATTTAGATATTATTCATGCTATAGGAATACGTAGCTTTCAAGCATTCATTGCAGCATTAGTCTCTAAAAGAAAAAACATTCCTCTAGTTATTTCTGATCAAGGTGGTTTAACCACTCACCCAAATCTAAAAGAATCCTCATTCATTAAACGTATTCTAATTGAATTTCAAAAACCTCTAATAAAATTCATTATTGGACAGGCGAGTAAAATTGTAGTTGCCAATGATTATGAAAAAAAAATTTTTCAAAATTTTTGTAATGAATCAAAAATCATTATCATAAAAAATGGAATTGATCTTGATATACTATCATCAACAAAAGTTAATTTTAAATCAAAATATAATATAAATCAAGAATATATATTATTTTTAGGAAGATTTGATAAAATTAAAGGAATTGACACCCTTATAGAATCTATCAATATTATTAAATCAAAAATTGATCAATCAAAAATAAAATTTCTTCTTATGGGAGTTGATTTTGGTTTTGAATCTAAAATGATAAAAATGATCAAAAATTATGATCTTGAAAATATAATAAAAATCATCAAAAATCCTCCACGTGATGATGTTATTGGTGCTTATAGAGAAAGTAAATTTCTAGTTTATCCATCCCGTTGGGAATTATCCCCGCTTACCCCTCTAGAGGGATTTGCTTTCAAAAAAACAGTAATTAGCTCTACTGCACATGGAATACCCAGTACTATACAACATAATAAAAATTGTATTCTTGTTGAACCAGAAAACCCAATACAACTTTCCGAATCAATTTTAGAACTAATTACTAATGAAAAAAAATGTGTTGATCTAGGTAATTCTGGTTATGATTTAGTTATTAAACAATGTAATTCTGAAAATATGGCAAAACAAACTTTAGAAACGTATCAACAAATAATAAAAGAATCTTCATCAAAAACATATTAAAATGAAATACAAAAAATTGAAAGTACCTTTTTTCTTACCCTTTATTGATAATTCTGATATTTCTGAAATTAAAAAAACTGCTCAATCTGTTTTTTTAACAAATGGTCCAAAACTTGAAAAATTTGAAAAACATTTTCAAAAATTCACAAATTCAAAATATGCAATTGGAGTATCAAATGCAACCTCTGCATTACATATATCTCTCAAAGCATTAGATATTGGATCTGGTGATGAAGTAATTGTACCTGATCAAACGTTTGCAGCAACAGCTAACTCGGTATTACAATCTGGTGCTACTCCTGTAATTGCTGACATTGATGAAAAAACTATGAACATATCACCCAAATCTATACTCACGAATCTTAGTAAAAAAACAAAGGCGATTATCCCAGTTCATTTTGCTGGTACTTCATGTGATATGAAAGAAATAATGAAAATTGCAAAAAATAATTCTCTAAAAGTTATTGAAGATTGTGCTCATGCAATTGGAACTCATTTTAATAAAAAACATGTTGGAACTATTGGTGATACAGGCTGTTTTAGTTTCTATCCAACAAAAAATCTCACAACTATTGAAGGTGGTATGATTATCACAAATAACAAAAAAATCGCTAATTTTGCTCAACTTGTCAGAAATCATGGGCTTAATCGAACTCTAATCAATAGATATTCTTCTGGAAAGCCATGGGAATATGATATCGAAGATGTTGGCTACAATTATAGACTAGATGAAATCCGATCAGCAATTGGCATATCTCAATTAAGTAAAATAAAAAATCTAAATGAAAAGAGATTAAATGCATTTCAATATTATAACAAAAAATTAAAAAATATACCTGGCCTAATTACACCAATAGAAAAAAACTTCTTAAATAATTCTTGTCATCTTTATGTTATTAGAATTACACATAATGCAAAAATTTCACGTGATAATTTATTTTATCATCTACAAAAGAATGGAATTGGTTCTACTGTACATTACAAACCATTACACGAATTTACTCTTTTCAAAAAGAAATCTATTCATAGAGATCAATTAATAACATCAAAAAAACTCTATGACGAAATTTTATCTTTGCCACTTTATCCACAATTATCTAAAACAAATCAAAACTATGTTATTTATCATCTTAAAAATGCACTAATATAGAATTATTGTATAATCTAATTTTTAAATTGGTACTTTGGAATCACATTAATGACTGAAACAGTACTTTTTGCTCTGACTAATGATTATACCCATTATTGTCTATCGCATTCATTTCAAAAACTATATGATTGCAAAATGTTTGCAATTTCTGAAGTGACTTCTAGACCAAAAATTTTTTTCCAGAATCAAAAATTAGTAAATTTTGAAAAAATATGGTTTCTTCATGATAATATTAAAAAAACTTCATCCATCCCTGACATGGAGTATCTCCAAAATTTTGAAGAAAAATACCAAATAAATTTATGGAAATTAATTCAGAATGAAAGAATTTTTCTGTATTTTCAGAATTATTATAAATTTTCTTCAAATGAAATGTTAAATATTTTAGAACAAGAATGTAGATTTTTTGAAAAAATATTAGATGAGATAAAACCAAAATTCTTCTTTACAAGAATGCCTAGTTTACATCACCAAGAATTATTGTACCAAATGTGTAAGAATACAAATGTGAAAACTATTGCAATGAATTATACACTTTTAGGAACAAAATGTATGCTTTCAAAAGAACATGGAACTCTTGATGATATTTCTGAATTAGAAAATATAAAATTTGAACATAGAAGTTTCGATGAATTACAAAAGTATCTTAATTCATTTGATCTAATTAAACAACTTGATCAGACAATAATAAAACCTGGTCATAGCAATTTAGAAAAATTATCTTCTTTGAAAGAATATTTGTTAAACTTTGATTCAGAAAATACTGAAACTCATTATACGTATTATGGAAGAACAAAAACTAAAGTTCTGTATAATTATCTAATTGATTTCATTTTAACAAAACAACGTAAATCATTTATTGATAAAACTCTTAATCGTTCTACTAACTTCGATTATCCATTTATTTATTTTCCATTACATGCGGAAATGGAAAGAGCTACTCTTATTGGTGCACCTTATTATGTTAATCAAATTGAAATAATTAAAAATATTGCAAAATCCCTCCCAATTAATTTTAAACTTGTTGTAAAAGAACATCCTGTACAAGTTAAAAGATCATGGAGAACTAAATCTGATTACAATGAAATAATGAATATACCTAATGTAATACTATATCATCCAGATTTTCCAAAAGATACATTATACAAAAATTGTTCAATTGTTTTCACTATTGCTGGAACTGCTGGATTTGAAGCTGCATGTTATGGTAAACCATCAATTAGTTTAGTAGACCTAAATTATTCTCTCTTACCATCAGTTTTCACTTTGAATAACTTTGCTGATCTAAATGATCTTATAAAAAAATTATTGAAACTTGAAGTTCATGAATCAGATGTTAATAGGTTTTTAGCAATTTTTGAAAAAAATATATCTCATTTTGATTGGAGTGGTTTTACTAAAAAATTATCTGATGAGTTTTTTAGTAAAAGTATACAAGATACTGAAATAAATGAAGATAAAATGAAATCATTTCTTGAAAAAAATCAAAATGAATTAACTTCTTTTGCTAATGAACATGTTAAAAAAATTACATGATGCAATTAAAACATAATCTCTAATTTCTATTTTTTTAAAAACCAATTATTGGAAATCTTTCCATGGCAATTTTTCACCAAGTAATTTCTCCAAGTCCTCTACATCATTTTTAAAAATTTTTTGAAGGCGTTGGCGATCCTTTTGTTTTAATTCTGGTCTTTTTGATTCTTTAACTAAAAATTTTTCTCCAAATTTCTGTCTAGACACAGTTGGAATGATTCGTTTAGAAACATCTCTGATAACTGAATTATTTAAAATCAATTTACTAACTGAATTTGTGGGAATTTTATATGCACCTTGAGCTGATTTACTGAAATCAATTTGTTTTTTTATATCTAAAAATGAAAGAATTGATTTGATTGTAGGAATTGTATTTTTGATATAATCATCAAATATGATGATTTTTATCTGTTCTTTTGGAAAAATTTCTTGAAATCTTTTGATATGTTTTGAATAAAAGCCTGATTCAAGAAGACTATCTATATTAAATTCTCCTTTGGACATTTGTTCTTCACTCAAATCTAATAATTCATTAAAACTCAAATTATTATCAAAACCCATGAATTTTAATGAAAAATATTCTGAATATGTAATCTCAATTGGATTACGTAATGAAATAATGATCTTTGATTCTGGATTTTTTTTCTTAAT
>Ga0315316_10001249_pt1 | contig 17603 bp, 10 predicted proteins | sample M160m3416metaG_FD_203702 | JGI IMG/M metagenome (GOLD analysis project Ga0315316, IMG submission 203702) | Ammonia-oxidizing marine archaeal communities from Monterey Bay, California, United States - M1 60m 3416 | ecosystem: Environmental > Aquatic > Marine > Intertidal zone | place: USA... | reverse complement strand
GGGGCAGTACCCTGGCGAATGCCCTGGCCCACGCTCATCACAAGAATGTACTGCACCTGGACGTGAAGCCCGGCAACGTGCTGGTCCTTCCTGATCTGAGTGTCAGCCTGCTGGACTTTAATCTTGCTTCTGCTGAAGGAGACGACGTCAGGTTGGCGGGAGGAACACTGCCATACATGGCTGCTGAACAGTTGTTGATTCTGCTTGAGTCGATGACCGAACACAGTTGTGCCCATGACGTCCCGGCCCCGTCTCCCAATGCTGCTAACGAAGCAACTGACGTGTTCGGCTTGTGTGCCACACTGTGGCATCTTGTGGCGGGAGAGCCCCCGTTTGGTGTCACCGTCGACATGGCGTCTCGCCGTGATGCTGCAAGATCGATGCTTGAGCGACAGGAAAATGGTGTCGCCCAGAAGCAAATTGACAAAGTTGCGTCTGTGTTGCCGTGTGCTGCCGTTGAGTTGCTGCTGCGGGGCCTGTCGTTTGACGGAGACAAACGACCTGCTCAGGCAAGTGAACTGTGCGAATTGCTGAATGGCATCCTGCTCGAAATCGAATCGACGAAGTTAACAGCCGTTTCAGCTCCGGCGAATTCAGAAGTATCCAACTCTGCCGGAACAGTGGTCTCAATGCCATCGCGGAGCAATCATCGGCGAGTGTGGACAGTTGCCGTCGCACTCGCACTGACCGCCGCACTCGCACTGATCCTGTTGTCTGACTGGAACAGTGGCGCACGGCAACCGGCCGACGTGACCCGTTCAAGTCAGCCTGCTGCTGAGTCGGATCATGAAAAAGCGTTTCGTGATGCAGTGGCGTCGATTGAAGCTGACAATATTGCGGAAGCCGCTGCAGTTGTGAAGCCCTATCTCCAGCAAAGTTTGAACTGTCGACGTGTCGATCTGTATTGTCGAACCTGTCAACTGCCGGCTCTGGTACCGCAGGCGAGTGGAATAATGCCTGAATCACCGAGGCCAGGAATCGACGACAGACAGATCCAGGAATTTGCCGAGAATCAGGCTCGAATCCGTGAGTCATGGGAAGACGTTCTGGCAGAGTGGGAGCAGCTGGCGTTTAACGGCGTGTTCCCCGTGCAGGCATGGCTGAATATTGCGTACATCCAACTTGAGTTCAGTGACTTTGAGGGGGCAAAGAATGCTTTCCGGCAGGCCGAAGCGTCAGGACTGGCGGCACCTAATGGCAGGCGCATGAAACGCATCGTTGAGCTGATGGAGCGTCAGGACAGTGGGCTGTTTCCGAATGAGAGGTCGCTTCACGTACTTGAACAGACCGCGGTCTACGATGGGTCGCGAGGCGAATTTCTGGCGTTCCTTTCTGCGTCTGTCAAAGAAATCGACAGCATGGAGGATGGCGGTTCAGCTGAGGCTGTCAGGAATCTATTCGCCTTATTCGATCAGCATAAGGTTCTCGTCGGTTCGGTCTCAGGCGCCGACGTGCTTTTGAAAAGCAGGCCGTTTTTTGAGAGCCAGTTTGGACGGAAACTCCGTGCATTAAAAAGTGTAACGACTCCGCCGCCACCGCACCGGATACACCGAGTGCTGCAGTTTCCCTGATCGGCACGTACGCCCCCGCTGATCGGTCGCACCCTGATTCATCAGAATTCCGGTATGCCTTTCGTTCCGCCGATGCGGGCGGCCGTTATGCAGTCGTTTTTTATTTCGTATGCGGGCGGACGCCCGTGTACGGACCGCGGCCTTGTCAAAATTAATGAGAAAATGAGGTCCGGATTTCCCCGGCCTGTGCGATGCCACGGTGTGGCAGGAGTTGTATTTCGTTATCGTCGCCGTTTACAGCATTTTGAACTGACTTGTGGCTGCAAAGAGTGTTTTCCGATAGCAGTTTCGTTATCGCTTCTCCCTCCACAAGCCAGGTTCGTTTGCGGCAATAAATAAAAGTGTCAGTTCAAAAGCGTTAAGTCGCGTGGAATTCGTTATGGATGACTCAGAAGCCACGGCAAGTCTGTCCACGGTTCATCTCTGTGTCGATTCCAGGCAATTTCGTCACCAGAATCGAGTGGGCGTGCGGCACGCGATGGTGGTGATTAACCGGATGATTCGGTCACCGCATAAGAGAGACCAGTTGCTGCACGATCGCATCTTTCGTGCTGCTGGTGTCGTCAGGGCGACCGATGCGACAGAAACCGCTGTGTTTTCGAATCGCCCGGCGGATGTTGTTTACCGTCTGGCATCGCGAATTGTTCGCGGGCTGACGAGCAATACTCGGCAGCGGTCATTTCTCAACGTTGTTTCGGGAAGCAATGGAGATGGCTCGTTATGTCCTTGCGATGATCTACCGGAGCGTGATGAGAGTCCCCGGTGACTTCTCTGCGCTCCCAGTGATTTCTGTTTGAGACCGGCTTTCGCACAATTAAATCGACGATCCGGAAAGCTGTGACTGAGTGCTCGTGCTGTCAGGCACGTTGCATTCGTCGTTGTTTCTCAGTGCGTGTCCTTTCCGACCGCGATGAGTGCTGGCTTGTTCTCGTCCGCCTATTCTGTTTCTGCCATTTCGCGAAGAACGGCGATGACCACATCCAGACCCTTGTTCAGTTCTTCGCGAGTGATATTCATGGCCGGCAGCAGCCGCACAACGGTGTCCTGAGTTGCATTCAGCAGGACTCCGCGGTCCATGGCTTTGCCAACCGCCGGCGTGCTGGGGACTGTCAGATCGATACCAATCATCATGCCGCAGATTCGAAGTTCCTTAATGATCGGAATTGAACTGCGACATTCTTCCAGGCGTTCACGAATGTAGCTTGCGTTTTCCTGAACGGCCTGCAAAAGACCTTCACGTTCGATCGTTTCGCCGGTTGCCAGGCCGGCCGCCATCGCCAGAGAATTGCCGCCAAATGTGCTGGCGTGCATGCCAGGCCGCAGATCGGCAGCAAACTGATTCTTCGTGATCATGGCTCCGCATGCAACACCACCGGCAATGCCTTTTGCCATTGTTATTACGTCCGGTTCAATGCCTGTGTGCTGGTACCCAAACCACTCTCCGGTGCGTCCCATCCCCGTCTGGACTTCGTCGAAGATCAACAGCATCCCATGTTCGTCACACAGATTTCGCAAACCCTGCAGAAACTCGGGGTCGGGAATACGAACGCCGCCTTCGCCCTGCACTGGTTCGATCATTATGCCACAGGTCTCGTCGTCCACCAGTTTTCTGACACCGTCAAGATCGTTGATCGCTGCATATCGAAACCCGGCGACCAGTGGTCCCAGACCTTCGTGGTACTTTGGCTGAGCTGTTGCTGCCAGTGCAGCAAACGTTCGGCCGTGGAATCCTTTTTCGAACGTAATCAGGCGAAAACGCCCGTCTGCAGAACCGTGCAGACGGGCCAGTTTGATTGCTGCTTCGTTCGCTTCTGCACCGCTGTTGCAGAAAAATGCTTTACCGAAACTTCGTGAACACAGAAACTCGGCAAAACGCCCCTGCTGTTCAATGTACCACGTATTCGGAACATGAATCAGCCGTGCCGCCTGCTGCTGAATGGCTTCAACCACCGCAGGCGGTGAATATCCCAGAATGTTGCAGCCCCAGCCGGGAAACAGATCCAGATACTCATGCCCTTCGGCGTCCCAGACACGCGACCCTTCGCCTCTGACCAGTGATACGGGATACCGTGTATAGTTTGGGATCACGTAGTCATTGAACAGATCGATGGTGGACTGGCTGTCCAGGGAGGCAGTGGTACTCACGGGAAATGGGCTCCGGGGCAGAAAATGTGACAATCAGGTGCAAGTGTCTGTGCGGTGGATGATAACGCTGATATCGACGACCAGCGAGGCACGGGGTGACCTGTGTGACCCGATTCGGCCGCATTGGGTTCGCTGGCTGCGGCAAACAACGGCTGAAGTTGCCAGAGCCCCGTCCTTGCCCATTCCGGGACTTCCGAACCGAATTTCAGCAGGGTCCGGTGCGTCGATTTGGCAGTGGTTCCGGCCAACATGACGGAATCCCGCCCGTGAAAAACAGGGACCCTTCTGCGGTGCGATCCTCGCCAATTACGAGGACCAGTCTGAAAACTCACAATCGGCACTTGAAGCGTTCGCCGGGCCACTGTAAACGTCGCTTAATGATGGCGACATGTTGTTCTAGTGACCGAATCCTCTGCATTAACGTGTTTTTTGCAACCGGGTGCATACCTCGTGTTGCGGGAGTCTGTGTTATTCGCCAGAACTCGTCCGCCGCGGGGATATCTGAGGGGAAATGGTTCCTGAGTCGCTCCGGGTGGGGCTCAGCGATTCCTCTGTTTCCGGACGTTCGGACTCTACGACCGAAGTTCAGTGACGTTTGACGCTTCACTGGGAAGTGATTCGGCATAAATTTCAGCCCTTTTCACATAATTCGTTCTGCAACATGGCCGTACTTTTACAGATTCTTGATGGTGTCAAAAGCTACGGCGATCAGACTCTGCTCGACCACACCAGTGCGACCATTCATGACGGTATGAAAGTTGGCTTTGTTGGCCGCAACGGTGCTGGTAAGTCAACATTGCTGAGAATTCTGCTGGGTACAGAAGAGCTGGACAGCGGTGAGGTTGTAAGAGGGTCTCACCTGAAGGTCGGTTATCTGCGTCAGCATGATCCCTTTGAGCCCGGTGAATCCACGCTGGAGTTTCTGATGCGGGACAGTGATCAGCCGGACTGGAAATGCGGTGAAGTCGCCGGTCAGTTTGAGCTTAAGGGGGATTATCTTAACGGTCCCGTAAAAGATTTGTCCGGTGGCTGGCAGACACGTGTGAAACTGGCGGCCCTGTTGCTGCACGACCCGAACCTGTTGATGCTGGATGAACCGACCAACTTCCTGGACCTGAGAACTCAGATCCTGCTGGAGCATTTTCTGCTTAACTTTGCGGCGTCATGTCTGATTGTCTCTCACGATCGAGCCTTTCTGACCGCGACGTGCGACCAGACTCTGGATCTGTCTCGCGGAAAGCTCACGCTGTATTCGGGGAAAATCGGACCGTATCTGGAAAAGCTGGAAGAAGACAAAGTCCGAGACGAACGCACGAACGCTTCCGTTATGGCTAAACAGAAGCAGTTGCAGCGATTCATCGAAAAAAATAAAGCTCGTGCGACCTCCGCCAGCCAGGCTCGCTCCAAACAGAAGCAACTGGACAGACTGCAGACAAAGGAAATCGAAACAGACCTGCCCACCGCGTCAATCAAGGCTCCCGTTGTGGAACCCCGCCAGGGTCCCGCGGTCAGTTGTCTGGATCTGTCGATCGGCTATCCCGATCACACCGTGGCCACGGGGGTCGATGTTGAGGTGGAACATCAGCAGCGAGCCGCCATTGTGGGTGACAATGGGCAGGGGAAAACGACCCTGTTGCGAACACTGGTAAACTCGCTGAAGCCGGTCGAAGGAAAGGTTAAGTGGGGCTATGGCTGCAAAATCGGCACCTACGCTCAACATGTTTATTCGACGTTGCCTGAGGACCAGACTGTTCTGGAATATCTCGAATACAACTCGATGCCGGGTAACACGACTCAGGACTGCCTGAATGTTGCGGGAGCACTCTTGTTCCGCGGCGCTCATGTACAGAAGCCCATCAGGGTGCTGTCCGGTGGCGAACGTGCTCGCGTCTGTATGGCGGGCCTTCTGCTGGGGGACTACAACATTCTGATCCTGGACGAACCGGGCAACCACCTGGACGTCGAAACCGTGGACGCTCTGGCGACAGCATTGTTGAAATACAAAGGTACCGTGCTGTTCACGAGTCACGATCGTCACTTCGTGAAACGGATCGCGACAAATGTCATCGAAGTGCGTGATGGCCGGGCTCGCAATTATCATGGCGACTATGACGGCTATCTGTATTCAGTGAACAAAGAAATTGAGGAAGGAGAAAGGCAGCGGGCAGATAACCGGTTAGCCGCTGCACCTGCTGCAAAGGGCGCTAATGGTTCTGCCGCGAAACCGTCGTTAAGCGGCAGGGACCAGCACAATGCGCGAAAGCAACTTCGTAATCTGGAGAAAGCAATCGCCCGTCTGGACGGTCAGAAGAAAGAACTTCACGCCGAGATGCTCGACACCGCGGACGCCACCAAAGCCCTCGATCTGCACAATCAGATCAACGCCCTCCAGGTTGAACTGAGCGCCGCCGAAGAAAGATGGTGTGAGCTCTCCGAAGAACTGGGCGACTGGTAAATCGGACTGCCTGGCTATGAAACGCGATTCTGCAGAGCGATCGTGCTTTCGCTGACCGTCGTTTGCCCAATCAATGCACAGGTTACCAGTCTATTTTGGGACCCCGCGTGCAATGATGGCAGCTGCTCTGGTAAGATGACCGGTCTGTTCCGAACCACTTGTTCTGTTCGCGGCGGTGACTGTAAATGGTCCATTGGTGTGCGTGGATTCATGCCGGACGCGTGATGACTGTCAAATACTGCTTTTCTCCTAACCGTTAAGAGGGACTCGAACTGATGAAGCTATCAAACTTTGCTGTGCACGTAGTGATTGTGTTGGCGGTGATCGGCAGCTCCACAGTTAAAGTTCCGGCGCAGGTGCTTAAAGAGAGTTTTCTGGGCAGCGGGGTCACCAGCAAGGTCGGCGGATATCGTCCTGTGCGATCTGTGATGGACAAGAAACCGGAAACTGTCAAGGTGGCGCCTGGGCAGCTGGAAACGCCGCGTTACGGACTGATTCAGATTGGTGAGCAGAGCTGGGCGTACATTCTGGATGAACGTGCAGAAGCTGATGATGTGCTTTACATCGACACAAATGGTGACGGTGATCTGACGAATGACCCGAAGGCAGAATGGACATCTTCAAAGCAGGGTGAGTTCAGGGTGTTCCGAGGAAGTGGACAGATTGAATTGGCGAAGGACAGGATCGGTGTCATCAATCTGTACCGCTTTGATCCGGCCGACCCGCGTCGTGCATCGCTGAAGGATACGATTCTGTTCTACACCGACTTTGGCTACGAATATCACTTCGAGCTGGATGAGCGTGAATTCAGTACCATCGTCAGCGGTGCTCCAACGGAGACGACGCGGTTTTCGGTGGATCGTGACAGCAATGGGAAGATCAGCCGCAGGTTCGAGCAGGCTGCCATCGGCACATCGTTCAACTTCACGGGCACAACGTACGTGTTTCGGCTGAACGACGGTGCTGTCTCACTTGAGAAAGCACCGGAAGAACTCGAGCAGATGCCGCTGCCACCAAACCTCGAGATCGGCAGAAAGGCCCTCGAGTTCGTGGCTACAACGATGGATGATGTCGAAATCAGTTTTCCCGGCGCTTACGCGGGGAAGATCGTAATGCTGGACTTCTGGGCGACCTGGTGCGGTCCGTGTATCGGCGAAATACCAAACATGAAGAAGGCATACGTGAAATGGCACGACAGGGGCTTTGATATTCTCGGAATCAGTTTTGATCGAGCGGACATGGATGAAAAAATTCTGGCCTTTCTGAATGAGAGAGAATTGCCATGGCCTCAGATTTACGAAGGAAAGATGTGGGACACGACTCTGGGTCACATGCACGATGTGAGTGGGATTCCTTTCGTCCTGCTTGTCGACGGTGACAGCGGAGAGATTCTTGCTACTGCAAAGCAGCTTCGCGGTCCAGGGCTGAGTGACTTCATCCGACGTGCTCTGGAAGACAAGTTCGACATCAAACTTGCAGACGAACCTGATGACGCTGCTGAGGGCGAAAAAACACAGGACGGCAGTTAGTCCGGCCGTCGGCAGGTCTGTGATAAGTCAGATCTGACGTGTGCACGGAAACCGCGGCCCGTTGGGCACGCGGTTGAACGATCTGTTCGCTGCCGCTGCGTCGTGCTCGTTTCGCCGCCAGGGCGACGTCTCGCGATACCACGTTACTGTTCTGCCATTGGCACCAATCGAATGTAGTCGATGCCCACCATGTACTTTTTGACGGCTTTAGGGTGAGCCCCCGTAATTTCCAGACGTAGCGGGTGATCGCCCTTGGAAAGTGTGACTCCAGGATACGACAGTACTCCCGTTGTGATGACATCCGGAGAGTTGTACAGATCGATGGCCGGGTCAATGATGCGATCGTCAATCGACAGTGTCACGATTCCGTAGTCACGGGCTTTCGTTAACACGACCTCCACCGCGTAGGTCCCTTTTGCTGAAACCGGGATCTCAAGGGCCAGACGGTCGCCCGGTCTGGCGCCTGCCCACCACAAGTGATTCGTGCCGCTCCAGCGATCCGCCTTGAAGCCGCCCATCGGCTGACTCTGCACTTTGCCGGCTGTCTTCTCAACAATTTTCAGGCTTTCACCTTCCAACGCGTCCGGGACCGTGCCCGTGGTTTGGTCAATCGGAGCAGGCGGTCCTGACACAGCAACCTGCTGCGGACTGCCCAGATACGCGATCAGATCCCGCGCGTCCGTCCTGGTCAGTGCATCCAGTTGCCGTTCGGGCATCATGGATACTTTGCTGAGCGTTCGTTCTTCGATCTGCCGTTTGGGGATCACCACCTTGTCATTAATGGTTTGAATTGTCAGAGCGCTGTCGGTTTCCAGTTTCAGCAGACCGCTGACGACCTGACCGTTATCCAGAGCGACCACTGTCATCTGATAGGTTCTTCCGACAACCGCGCTGGGGTCAAGAATGTTCTCCAGGATATAATCGATGTTGGCTCGGTTAGAGCCCGTGATATCCGGTCCGATGTCGCCTCCGGTACCGAGCAGGCGGTGACAGTTCTGGCACGTCTTCATGAAAACTCGCCGCCCGTTTCCCGGATGTGCGTCGGCCAGAAACTTCGGACTGAGTGTCTTCTTCCACTGAGCGATCTGAACTTTTCGATCCGCTGATGATTCGCGAATGTCTCCCCAGTGTTGTTTCAGCAGACTGTTAATGTGCGAATTCTTGAAGGTCAGGATCTGTCGAACATGGTATGCGTGCAGATCACCGGCCGGCACCTGGTTATTGCCAATTGATGCCAACAACTGCGTTGTCCATGTCGGCCGGGACACTAATGTTCCGATCGCGTCCGCTCGTGTCATCTGCGGAAAGGAATCGTAGCGTGACAGCAGGATGCCCGGGACTGTATCGTCGCCCAGAGCGCCGAGGGCTCTGATGGCTGCCCCCTGTAACGCTGCGTTGTCGAGCACGGAATCCATCACCAGCACATTTGCCGAAGCCGAGTCATTGGCTCGTACAAGTACATTCAATGCCTGTTGTCGTCGTTTGATCTCCTGCTGTGGATCCCCCAGCAGCTTTCGCATGGGGGCCAGAATTCGCTGATCGCCAAAGATGATGGCCAGCCGGTCGGCTTTGTCGCGGAGAGTCTGGTTCCCCGTGCGGGAAAGTTTCGTATAGGCTGTCTGCCATGCCCCAGGCATCGGAATGTCGACTCGGCCTTCAAAGGCCGCCAGCATTTCGTCCAGAATCAAGTGCTGGATTTGAGGATCTTCCACGCTGTCGAGCGCGGCGACGACCGGGGCGATTGTGTCTTCATGTGCGGATGCTCGTCGGAAGATGTAACGGCTCAACAAAGGAATCTTTGTCGTGAGAGCAAGGTTCGTCGCCCGTTCGGGATCTGCGGGGACGAGAGGTTCAATGCCATACCACAACAGCAGCGGGACATTGTGGTCACCGACGTCCTCTGCACGTTCTGCTAACGCCGTTGCCAGTGCCCATCGTTGCTGCAACGGCAGTCGCTGCAGGCCGGAAGCCAGATACATGCGTACGACTGCGGAAGTGTCGTCAGCTGCCAGCGAGGTCATGGCTGCCCGTACTGCAGATGACGCTTCTTTATCTTCCAGCGTAAGTTGAATTGTCCATGCTCGGACGTACTCTTCTGAGTCGGCCAGCAACTGCATGGCCCGATCTTCATTCAGGCCGTCCAGAGCGTGCAGTGTCCACAGATAGCGTAGTCGTCGGTTGACCGAGCGATTTGTATCTGCGACGGCTGTCCAGAGATTTTCGACAGCCTGCGGCGCAGGTCCGAGTTCCATCAGACGTTTGCGGGCCATTCGCACGTGCCAGTCATTTTTGTGATCATGGGCGGCCAGTAGCTGATCAATTGTCCATTGGGAAGCGTCCAGGGCAAGTTGCTGCTCCGGGGCACCAAATGAAATTCTGTAAATGCGCCCGTTACTGCGATCCCAGATTTCAGGGTCCCGTCGGTGGCAGGCGTTCTTATCGTACCAGTCGATCAGATACACGGTGCCATCGGGACCATAACGCAGATTGATACCGCGGTAGTAGTGGTCGTTGGCGAACAGGAAGTCGTCGCTGTGATGACCGACGTAGCCCGAGCGATCTTCGACGGGTTCCAGCAGGTCATTGTTGATGCGATTGCCGTGAATATTGCTGAAGAAAATCTGGTTGCGGTATTTGTCCGGCCAATTATCGCCCAGATAAATCATGGCGCCGGCATGAGCGTGTCCTCCCCCTGCCTGTGCTGTTCCGCCCGCGGCTTTCGGTTCGTGCCCCCACCAGGCATGGTCGCGAATATTGCCGACATAGTGCGCATGATCAGCAATGGTCTTGATGTCGTCGTAGGTATGTGCGTTGAAGTGCTGACCTCCCTGTCGATGGTATCGACCACCCTGCACCATGTGCCACAGATGTGGAATCACACATGCCGTGATGAATGCCTGGCCGTTGTCGTTGAAGTCCACTCCCCAGGGATTGCTGGTTCCGTGGGCGAATACCTCAAAGATGTCTTTTGTCGGATGATAACGCCAGACCCCGGCGTTTAGTTCCTGCCGTTGTTCACCTGGTGTTCCCGGTCTGCCAACCTTCGAGTGAGTGAAAACACCATGGCAGCCATATAGCCAGCCGTCCGGACCCCAGATAAAGGCGTTCAGCGTCTCATGGGTGTCGTGCCAGCCAAACCCGTCTCGCAGCACTGTGGCACCGGCGGGAACGTCATTCGGAAACTGCAGTGCAGCCGCCTGGTGTGCTACTGCCTCGGTATCGTCCGGCACGTCATCGCCGTCTCGGTCGGGGATGAACATCAGGTACGGCGCCGCACCGACGTAAATGCCTCCGAAGCCGACTTCCAGACCGCTCACCAGGTTCAGGCCTTCGATGAACGTTTTCGAGCTGTCGAAGTCGCCATCATGATCTGTGTCTTCAAAGATGACGATGCGGTCTTTCCCCTGACCATCGGGAGCACGCACTGGGTATGTGTGTGCTTCCGCGACCCACAGCCGCCCTTTATGGTCGAAGCACATGGCGATGGGTTGATAAACCAGGGGTTCGCCGGCGGCCAGGTGCACCTGGAAGCCGGGCGGCACTGTCATCTGTGCGGCAGCAGCATCTGGTGCCAGCCCCTCGGCCATCGCCACACGCTTGCGTGGCTGATGTCGTTCAAATTCTTTGCGGCTGACCTCACGACGAGCGTGAGTCAGGACATGAGCCCCCTTCATTCCTCCTGCAACAATATCCGGCAGGCCGTCATCGTTGATGTCGCCGACGAACAGCCCTCGACCAATGCCCGATTCACCGTCAGCTTTTCGCGGGACCCAGTCCACAGTTACTCTTGCACTTGCAGTCGCTTCTTCCTCGGCAGCAGCTCGGTGATGCAGTTCGAACCAATAGACGACGGCTCCGGCATCCCACATCGGACTCTGCGTGTGGTGCGACCAGTATGTTTTTCCCGTGACGATATCCTGTAACCCATCGCCGTTGATATCGGCCAGTTTGACGGCATGAGGCTCCGTAAACAGCACGCCGTAGTCGTTGTCTGCTGCCGTTTCTCCCATGATTACGTGTTGTTCAAACCGGATGTTTCCTTCTGCGTCGGAAATGTTTTCGTACCATGCCAGGCCATAGTTGTGAGCACTCAGACTGGTGATCACATCGTTGTCACCGTCGCCATCGACGTCGTAGGCGAACATGTCTGCTCCGGCGGGCGCGAAGGCGACCCGATGAAAATTCCAGTGATCGCGGGGTTGATACACTTTAGGTTGTTGAAACCAGCCGTCGCGCGCGATGATGTCCTTACGCCCGTCCCCGTCAACGTCCCCCACGCCGAGACCATGGCCGAAAGGTTTAGGCGCGACGTCCGGAGAAATCTCGATGAAGGTCCATCTTTCGAACGGATGCCCGTCGGTTGGCGTGGCGAAGCCGTAGTGTCCGTTTCGAGTACACACCAGTTCCTTCACGCCGTCACCTGTCACATCTGTGAACTGAGGGGACTCGTTTGACACGGAGTCGACGACGGTAAACCTGTCCCACAGTTGTTCCAGGTTCTGGCGGCCCGGGTTGCGATAAACGTGTCCTGGTCTGCCTGGAAAACCGACAACCAGAATGTCATTGTTGCCGTCCTGGTCGAAGTCATGGATCCAGCTGAAAAAGTTGTCTGCATATCGGTTTCTGTCCTGCGGTATGGCGGGATAGATTTCATGTTTCGCGGCAAAATCCGGGCCTGCGAACCAGTATGGTCCGTACACGACGTCGGCAATCCGGTCACCGTTAATGTCACCGGCGGACGCTCCTTCAGAGAAATAGACGTCGGTCAGTTGAGTGCGAGCAAACGAATGCACGACAAGTTCATTGTCCGGTGTCAGCATCTGGGCTATGACGGGCGGTGGTGGCATCCAACCATTTGCTGTCAAAAGAAAGAAAGCAGTCCAGACGGAACGTCGTTGCTTCATGATCGTCTCGCAGTCGCTTGCTGAAGTTGGGGGCTGGATGCAGTTGTGAGGATTTTTCGGTTCGTAATGGTCAGCCGGATTTTTTCCACGACCGATTCCCGGTGGAGCGGACGATCATATTGGCAGATTCGTTCGCCAGTGGCCAGAACCCCGGGAATTCCCGCCGATGCTGGTGCATTTCGGGCACGGAAAATCGGGTGAGAGGGGCTGAGCAGACGTGCACCGTTCAAAACCCCCGCCTTTCTTTGATCCCCCCCGGATTTCACTGCTACATCGAGCTAGTGTTGCGAAAGCGGAGAGTCAACGCCTGCGCCTTTTTCCTCAGACTCTTCGTAACCCTTGTGCACGTTACATACGGACGTATGCAGACACCGCCCTTGACAATTGAACCCCGGCCAAATTCGCGGATAGCGGCTGATTCCAGTCTGGCCTGCGATCGTTGGTCGGAAGCCACTGTCAGAGGAGAGGATCTGCAAAGGTATTTCCACTGGAATGGTGCCACGACTGTTGCCATTGTCCTGGTGATGCTGATCTCCAACGTTGTGACTTATGTCGCTTTGCCGTGGACTCACCTGAAAATGCTTGGCAGTATCAATCCGCACGTGTGGTTGGCTGTGGGCTTATTGATGCCGTGTGCTCTCGTTTGCCTTTCCGTATATCAGCAGTACTGGTGTGCGGGCAGACATGCGGAACCGGCATCGCGTCTGGGGCCGTATGTTCTGAAGAGCAAGCTGGGAGCTGGAGGCATGGGGGAAGTGTTCCTGGCCGAACATCAGCTGATGAAACGTCAGTGTGCGGTAAAACTGATTCATCCGCAGCAGGCCCGGGATCGACACATGCGCGAAAGTTTCGAACGTGAGGCGCAGGCCACAGCTCAGCTTACTCATTGGAATACGGTTGAGGTTTATGACTATGGCACGACTGATGACGGGCGATTTTATTATGTCATGGAATATCTGAAGGGTATGAACCTGTCGCAATATGTTGATCGCTACGGGCCGATGAAACCTGAACGCGTTATCTACATACTTAAACAGATGTGCGATGCGCTCTACGAAGCAGACTACGCAGGTCTGGTCCATCGCGACATCAAACCCAGCAATATCTTTCTGACGGAACGGGGAAGGTCATTCGATATTGTCAAACTGCTGGATTTCGGACTGGTGCAGGCGACCGTCAAAGAAGAGAGTCGACATCGCAATGTCAGTACCAAGCTGCACGGATCACCGGCCTTTATGTGTCCGGAACAGGCGGTCGGTTTGACGCCGGACTGTCGGGGTGATTTGTACTCGCTGGGAGCAGTGGCCTACTTCCTCTTGACCGGGCATCCGCCATTTGTTGACGAAAATCCGATTATGCTGATCGTTTCACACGCGACCACGTCCGTGCCGACATTCAGAGAAATCGGCGTGGATGTGCCGTCGGATCTTGCGGACACGATTCTTAAGTGTCTGTCACACGACGCATCCGATCGCTACGCATCCGGTCGAGAATTGCTGGTGGCCCTGGAACAATGCTGTCTCGACAGCAAATGGACATGGCATTCCGCCGAACAATGGTGGCTCGAAAACGATGTCGTCTCCGGCACAACTGTCCAACCGCCGGCAAAGGTCGCAAAGAGCACGCTGCACATAGAATGCGACACTGACACTGATACGGATCTGACGGCACGGCATCAGATTGACCACAACGAGCAGACCGCGGTGTATGAACAGCCTGCCGAACTGGCCGGCCTGTGCCGAGCCGATTGATTCGTGCACCTCCCGGGTCAGTTTTCCCAACGTTGCGATTCTAATATTCACGCCGAAGCGGCATGAGCCGGAACTCGTTGCAGATATACGGGCTTCGGGATCAGCATGCAGGTCCACCAGCTGTGGTTCGCAGGTCAGTCCGTCTGGTGTGAGCCACGTGGCGTCGTTACAGTATGCCTGCCACCGAATGCCGATTATGCCACTCTTCTGCTCGCAGTTTTCGCACCACATCAAAGGTTCATGATGAATATAATTCGTTACTCCGCTGTGGCACTGGTCGTGCTTTTGCCGTTAAATGTCTCAATAGCCGGAGACTGGCCTCAGATTCTTGGGCCCGATCGCGATGGCATTGCTAATGGTGAGCAATTGCTCAGTTCGTGGCCGGCAGGGGGACCCCGCCAGGTGTGGAAGACAGACGTGGGGCAGGGGTTTGCTGGTGTGGCCGTGAGGGATGGCATGCTCGTGCTGTTTCATCGAGTCGGAAACTATGAAGTTGTAGAGGCTCTCGAGGCTGACACGGGTGCGGGAATCTGGGAGTCAAGATTTCCCTGTCGCTACCAGTCCGGGATGTCCAGCGATGCAGGGCCTCGATGTGTTCCCCTGATCAGTGCAGATCATGTTTTTGTATACGGCGTAACCGGCATGCTTCGGTGTCTTGAGGTGAAGTCCGGAGACGAAACGTGGAGTATGGACACCTGGGAAAAGTTTTCTGCCCCTGAAGGATATTTTGGCGCTGGTAGTTCCCCCGTGTTGTTCGAGGATCGTTTGATTGTCAACGTGGGTGGTCGTGACAACGCTGCGGTGGTGGCGTTTTCGGTCAAGGACGGCAGTGTCATCTGGCAGGCGTTCAATGACACTGCCAGTTATTCATCGCCGATTGTTGCGGGGATTGATGGGGAACAGCATGCGATCGTGGTCACGAGACTGAATGCGATTTCACTTGACCCGTCAGACGGCCGGATTCGATTTCAGTTTCCGTTCGGTATGCGAGGTCCAACCGTGAACGGTGCCACTCCGGTCGTCGCCGGCAGGCATCTGTTTGTCTCGTCCAGCTATCGGGTAGGGAGCGTTTGGGCGAAGATCGAAAGCAATGGTAGTCAGCCCACCTCCAGCGGCGAAGACCTGCTGGCGACTCAGTATGCGACACCCGTACGATACAACGGACTACTGTTCGCTGTGGACGGTCGACAGGATATTGGTTCCGCCACGCTGAAATGCATTGACCCTGAAAAGCAAAAAGTGCTGTGGGAAGAAGGCGGATTCGATTACGGCAGTCTGATTCGTGTCGGTGAAGAACTACTGTTTCTGACGTTTGCCGGAGACCTGATGCGATTCAGGGCGGATGCATCGCAGTTTCAGCGAGGACAGGTCAGCAACGTGCTGGACAACACTCCGCGCGGTTATCGCCTGCCCGCACTCAGCAACGGAATGCTGTTTGTCCGCGACGATCAAGCCCTGAAGTGTCTGCAGGTTGGTAAAAGTAACGTCAGATAAAGGTGTCAGGGGCTCGCGTCCCCAGTAGCCGCACCAGTCAGTCCCGATGGTGCCATTCTTCAATCGCTTCAATTGTGACGTCTCGTTCTTCGCGAGTGCAGAACAAAGAATCATCAGCCTCGATGCGTACTTCATAGCGTCCTTCCACCGTACAGTCTTCACCGCCACAGAAGTGAGGGACGTCCGCGACCCAGAGGATACGAGACAAAGGGACATGCTTGTCATCAATCAGTATCAAAGCTCCGGCCACTGGGTGCCTCCGTCCATGTTGATCGGCTAAGAAGTGTATTTCTCTGATTATATCGGCTGCTGGCGATAGACAGTACAGCAAACGAACCTCCGGGACGGAGCATATCTACAGTTTTTCAGCCGATTGATCGGTCAACCGAGTGTGTTGAAGATTCGATCTCCGGCATCGCCTAGCCCCGGTACGATAAACTTCTGGTCGTTCAGGTGGCTGTCAATTACACACGTGTAAATTGGCACATCCGGGTATTCAGTCGTGAGGTGTGCGATACCTTCGGGGGCGGAAATGATGGACGCCATGCAGATCTTCGGCACTCCCCATTCTTTCAGCGTTTCAATCGCAGCAGATGCAGACCCACCTGTCGCCAGCATCGGATCCAGCACCAGCGCCACACTGGCGGGGTTATCCGGCGGCAGCTTGTCGTAGTATCGAACGGGCTGGGCCGTGTCTTCGTCGCGGTACAGGCCGAGGTGCCAAATTTCGATGTCGGGAATCAGCTCGGTCAGAGGAGTCACCATTCCCAGTCCCGCTCGGAGGATCGGCACGGCGGCAATTCGACCAGCCAGCTGTTCACCGGAGATCGTTTCCAGTGGAGTCGTCACGCTGCACGGTTCGGTCCGTAATTCCCGCGTAACTTCAGCGATCAGCAGAGTGGACAGGGTTTGCACATGTTGCCGAAAATCAGCTGGAGACGTGTCGACGGACCGCAGTCGGCTCAGGTGGTGCGCCGCCAGCGCATGATTCAGTTCGTGGACACGAGAGGTAGCGGACGGCATGTGGCATCTTTCTTTAAGGGTGTTCGTTGGTTCTCCGGGCAAACGGGAGTTCCGGAGCATCAATCAGGACGTTTTTGAATTTAGTGTATGAATCCGGCAAGACGAGAATAATTGATTTGACGGTGAAAAACCTGTGGTGTGGCCACATCTGATGACAATCCAGCGTAGAATCCTGCTCGTGCGTTTTGCATCAGCGGGACTCTGTCGGTCTTGCCGCCGAACGTTAAGCATACACGTTGTTGTGTGTTCTTCTTCCTGCGGATCATGTCAGGTTCTCTGATCGATGCGTTTTGCAATCATTGGCCAGTTGGCCGAAGCCGGGCTGCTGGCGGATTCTATTTGTGCCGCCACGGATCATCAGGTGGGGCCGTGCTGTGTGGCAGGTCGACTGGCGGAGGCTTTGGCTGATCGCGGAATTACGTTTTCTTTGGTTGCTTCGCCCGAAGAGGCGATTATTGATGCGGGGGTGGACGTCGTCGTTGTGGCGGACGCAGATGTGGACGCGTCTATGTCCCTGGCTCGCCAGGCGTCACAGGCCGACTGTCACGTGATTGTGATTCCCCCGGATGAAGTGTCCACAGCTTATAGCTTTGAGTTGCACCTGCTGCTGGACGAAAGCCAATTCGGCGTTATTCCCCTGACGGGACGCTGGTATGTTCCATCTGACACCGGTTCCGCCTGTGAAGTGGGAGGAAATATTCAACAACTGTCGATGGAGTTACCGCTGACCG
>Ga0315316_10001245_pt1 | contig 17625 bp, 18 predicted proteins | sample M160m3416metaG_FD_203702 | JGI IMG/M metagenome (GOLD analysis project Ga0315316, IMG submission 203702) | Ammonia-oxidizing marine archaeal communities from Monterey Bay, California, United States - M1 60m 3416 | ecosystem: Environmental > Aquatic > Marine > Intertidal zone | place: USA... | reverse complement strand
TCCGGGAGAGATTTTCCTCACGGTAGCGAAACAAGGATCGACTCTCGCTGGGATTATGGATGCGTTTGCTATTTCGGTAAGTCACGGCCTGCAGTACGGTGTGCCGCTTCGTTCCTATATTGAGGCTTTTGTTAACGTGCGGTTCGAACCGGCAGGTATTACTGATGATCCTGAATTGCGGTTGTCTACGAGTCTTGTGGATTACATATTTAGACGCTTGGCTTTGGAGTATCTCCCACCTCAGGAGCGCAAGGATCTAGGGATACTCTCAACTCAGGAAAGACTTGACCCTCCATTGCCGGGATTCGAAGAAACACTCGGAGCTGGAAATGTTCAGCTGTCCATGGACTCAGAAACCCCAAAGAGTGTCACCAGGGATCCTGTCGGGCAACGTACTAATCGGTCTGATGCTCCGCTTTGTCATACCTGTGGAGACCAAATGATTCGCGCTGGGGCCTGTTATAGCTGTCGGTCATGCGGCAGTACGAGCGGCTGTGGATGATTAATGAAAAACAATTTGGTGGTCACAGTTGAGCAAACGAATAACAAAGGTGTAGTTTCAAGGCCATGAGTAGCCTCCGGTTTTCTTACGGAACGATGGGGTCAGGTAAATCGACTCTGGCCCTTCAAATCCACCATAACCTCGCTGCTACTGGCAGCGGGTTTTTGTGCAGTATGCATGACCGAGCAGGAGCTCATGTGTCGAGCGCTCTTGGAGTTTCAGCCCCGGCCGTTGAAGTAAATCCTATGGTCGATTTCGTGGACTTAGCTACAAACCACCTTGCAGCGCACGGTGCCCTGGATTACATGGTTTGTGATGAGGCACAATTCTACACAGACGCTCAAATAGAGCAGCTAGCTAGGGTTGTCGATGAAATGTCGGCTGATGTTTACACATTCGGGCTGCTCACTGATTTTCGTGGAAAACTATTTCCAGGTTCAGCAAGATTGCTGGAACTAGCTAACGAGCGAATTGAGCTGCAAGTCCAAGCCAGGTGCTGGTGCAATGAGCCGGCAACGCATAATGCTCGTTTAGCAGATGGTGTTCAAATATATGATGGTGATGTCGTGCTAATCGATGACGGACAGGTAGCGGAAGTTACTTACGAATTAAGATGTCGGCGACATTGGATATCAGGGGAAGCTGGACCCGTAGTCGACCAGCTACGAGTAGTGGGATAAGACCGAGCCTATTTCGTTGGCCCATAAAGCTCAACTAATTACTGATAATGCAAATCACAAATTAATGCATTGTGTTTATTAGCTCGAACAATCTGAGTACCTATCGATAACAGTTTGATTTGTGAGTAATAATTGCAGGTATGCCATCAGGGAACGCAATTTCTTATCACTCACAAATCACCAACGCTTGGGCTGGTCGAATCAGCGGCTGCATGTTAGGCAAGCCAATCGAACAGCTATCGATGAGAAAAGGAGTTGTAGCTCTTCAGAATTACCTTGAAAGAGGAAAAGCTTTGCCTCTGCGTGATTATGTGCCACTAGTGAAAGGTGCTGAAGCCGAAGTAGAACATCATGATGCCTGCTTTGGTCAAATGACGACTGCTATCCCCGATGATGACATCAACTACACGTTGATTTCGCTGCTCGTACTAGAAGAGTACGGCCGAGGCTTTACCACGGCCGATGTTGGTCGAGCTTGGCTCCGATATTTACCCGGAGCGATCGTGTTCACGGCGGAACGCGAGGCATATGCGAAACTGTTAGCACATGCCGGAATGCGGTTTCCGTTCGGTGCCCCATGCGCATTTGACATAGCAGATTGCAGCGATAATCCCTACAACGACTGGATCGGTGCTCAGATCCGATCAGACTTATATGGTTGGGTAACGCCAGGAGAGCCAAAAGCTGCTGCATTACTAGCAAGCAATGATGCAGCCTTGAGTCACCGGGGCGAAGGCATACATGGGGCAGTGGTAGTAGCAGTCGCCGGTTCATTGATTGCGTCTGGTTGGAGCACACAGCAAGCCATCGAGGAAGCAGGCTCATATATCCCCGGTAACTCTGAGTGTGCTGAGGCGATAGCTCTCGGGTTAGCTTTTGCGAAGGACCCTGATGCTTCCCGGTTGCACGTGAAATTCGATGGCATGTCTCCAGTTCACACAGTTAACAACTTGGCTTTAGTTGCATGGGGGCTAGCCCGAAACCCGGATGACTTTAGTGCTGCGATTGGGGACACTGTTAGCGCCGGATGGGACACCGACTGCAATGGTGCAACTGTTGGAGGGCTTTGGGGTTTGACCGGTCGCACTATTCCATCATGTTGGGTTGATGGTTGGAACGGCCGTGTTGAAACTAGTCTTTCGGGCTACTCGGTTATCCAACTCAATGAATTGGTTGAACGTACTGTAGCTCTAACTATGTAACCAATATCGTTCTTGAATTTGGCAGCTGTGCGAGAAGTAAGGCTTGGGAAATGCTTACCAACCTAAAAAGTCTTCTAGTTGCGACGGCCGATAACGCTTAAAAGTTCTACGAGCGGGCTGTGGGCCTTCGGGCTGGCGGCGGGCAGCAGTTGGAGGCACATTGGTCTGGTCTTGGACCGCAGGCACCCATGGCGGGGCGGTCCTGTCGGATCCCAGCGGCCTCTTCGATCAGATCGATCAACATTGCTATAAAGCGAGGGTGAGTGCCAACTGTGTGTGCCCGGTGCAGCTTAATTCCAAGATCTTGAGCAGTTGTTGCAGCTAACGTGTCGAGATCGTAGAGGACCTCCATATGATCTGAAACAAAACCCAAAGGAACAACAACTACGTCTGCTACTTGCTGTTCAGCCAGCTCTTTCAGGCGGTCATTAATGTCGGGCTCAAGCCAAGGAATCTGAGGTGGTCCGCTGCGGCTTTGGTACACAACCTCAGCTTCACCCGACAAAGATGCCAGGTCCATGATCAGCTCTGATGCTTCGTTGAGCTGCTCCGTGTAGTCACACGCGGCACTCATCGACTCAGGAAGGCTATGGGCGGTGAAGAGAACTCGAACGTTCTGTGGGAGATTCGAGTCAGACAAGGTTTCGGTTAAGCGTTCTGCTACAGCACCTAAAAACTCTGGGTGGTTCCAAAAGACTCTGACTCTTGTTATCTCAATTTGGTTGCCTGTTTTTTCGAGAGAATTCTCGAGATCTTGATGATATTGACGGCAGCCCGAATAGGAACTGAAAGCAGATGTCACAAGACATACGGACTTCTGATGGCCATCTGCTGCCATTTCCTGAACCGTGTCAGTAAGAAACGGATGCCAATTCCTATTGCCCCAATAGGTTGGGAGCGAGTAGTTTCTTCTAGCTATTTCCTCTTTCAAAGCTTCCAAAAGACCCAAATTTTGTTCATTTATTGGGCTTTTGCCATCGAACATAGCGTATTGCTGTGCAACGACTTTTAAGCGTTCCGCTGGTACGTCTCGTCCGCGTGTCACGTTCTCTAAAAACGGGATTACATCGTCATTCCCATTGGGGCCACCAAAGGAAAGCAGAAGAAGAGATTCGAAAGGTCCAACCGGCATTACTTGAAGGTTAGAAGACAAGTCGCTTCTGACCACCATCCGCCTATCGTTTTAGGTATGTCGAAGCCTGATCCGAATTTAGAAGCCAACAGCGAAGAAGGTCATGAGATTTCAACGCAAGATCCGAACGAGCCAGAATTACTTGTAAGTCGAAACTCCGAGGTAATCGATGGGGAGTTAGTCGACGAGGTTGAGGGCGAATCAGTCATTGAAGAAGTCTCTCCGTTTCAACGAGGCTTAATGAAAGCGGGACTCATAGCAAAAGATGTTGATTTGTTTGATGTTGTTGCGACAGATGGACCGTCTTATGAACTGAATGAAATGTCCATCGAATCGGTAGTGGACTTGTGCGAGTATCTAGAAAAAGAAAGTATTCGGTGGGTCATTGATCATGCTGGGCAAATGTTTATTCACAGAAATGATGAACGAAGAGCGGATGAAGCTTTCGATGCAGTGTTCGGTCCTGAAGACTTGTAGATCTATTGGAGTAACGTTGAGCAACGCATAACGTTTTGCGGTCAGAGCGATTTGGATGGTTTAGCGTGCTCAGAAGCTTGGCTGTTGTCATAATCTTCAGTGATTTGGCTGAGTAAATCTAAAATAAAAAATGTAACCGGAATATCAAATGTTTCTTTTCCTTTAGGAGCTTTTGCGCGTAGTGCTTTTACGAGAAGCGGTAATGAACAAAAAGCAACGATCATGACAATCGAAATGGCGAAGGGGTAACCGCGATTATCAATTATGACGCCGGTCAGCGGAGGGCCTATGAGACCGCCGATACCGGCTGAGGTGTAGAGAGCTCCCAAAACGCCACCGAGCCCGACAGGGCCGAACAGTTGGGCGGTTATCGAGGGCGATAGGGCGATCCAACCCCCATAAGAAACCCCCATAATGATTGTGAAAATAACGAGAATGGTGTAACTAGATCCTGCTATTATCCACAATGTGTAGCTTGAACTTAGAACCACGACAGCCAGAATGTAGAGACGCGATAAACCTATTTTGTTAGCAATTGTGCCGAGAGCCAAGCGACCGATCACAGATGTCGCACCGATTATTCCGATAAGAAACGCCCCGCCAGAGCCTCCTTGAGACTCCAAGTAGTCGTCGAGGTACACCATTGGAATAAATAAACTTGAACTCAATAGAAGCATTGAGCAGTAGAGCCAGATAAACCGGCCATCTTTCAGCAAGGCTTTCAGTGAAGGCGCTGGCTGACCAGTATTTGATACTGGTGGCTTGTGCGCAGTGAAAGAAGCAAGGACTAGTAAAGAAGAACTGGTAATAGCGAGAATAACGAAGCTGGTTCGCCAACCATAAGTATTGACAAGAAATTTAGATGCAGGTGCGCCTACAAGAGTTCCTATTCCGATACCCGCTACTGCAAAACCGAGTGCTTTTGTTCGATTCTTTTCGAACCAGCCTCCTACCGCTGCAATCATCGGCACATAAGCGCAGGCCACTCCGATACCAACTCCACCTCCGTAGGTTAAATAACCCAACCAAATGTTGTTCACGAGTGACGTAAGTAGGAGCCCTACTCCAATCGAACCGGCTCCAAAAAGAAGTACTGGGCGCGGTCCAAAACGATCCGCTAGGCGACCAGTAAAGATACCCAAAATAAAATAAACGAATGTAGTAATCGCAAAAAAAAGTGCTACCTGACCCTTGCCTACCCCGAACTCATCTCGAATCGCAGTGAAGGACGCCCCGAAACTGTACGTAACACCGAAAGCAGCGAACGTTGATATTACTGCTGCTAAAACCACGCCCCATCCGGTCTTAGAATCTAAGGAAGCTGACCTCGTAGTTCTTTTGTTCAAGGTGTCTCCCTTCAAAAGTTGGGATTTAGTCGTAATCACGCTTGCGACGCACCATACTTACTTCTTGGCGAACAGGTAGTAATAATCCTGTAAACAATCTGTGAGGTAAGGCGAAGCTATGAACGATGGGACAGTGCTCGACGAAACAACTGAGCATTTCCTTGATGACGGCGATCACGAGCGCTTAGCTCATTACGTTGATAAGACAGCGATGACGCGATCTGCTGTAACAGGAGAAGCTGTGACAGCTTTGTGCGGCAAAAAATGGGTGCCAAGTAGGAATCCGGAGCGTTTTCCCGTATGCCCGGATTGTAAAAAAATATACGAGACATTGAAAGCGGCTGGACGTTGACCGAAAATTCTGAAGTAAAGTCCCTAACTTTCTATTGGAGACCTGGTTGTGGTTTTTGTATGTCTCTGCAGAATCAACTCTCTGCTGCGAACATTCCTATCGAATATCGTAACATTTGGGAAGAACCAGACGCCGCTAGCTTCGTCCGCGCGAATGCTTCTGGTAACGAAATTGTTCCGACCTTGAGCGTTGGAACAACGGTGCTTGTGAATCCGAGCGCTGGGGAAGTCCTAGATGCTATGAGAGAGCAAGTCCCGCATTTAATTCCAGCAACGTAGCACCAGCTTCTCTTAAATTTTAAATGTAAAAGCGCCCTTGGCAAGTGTGCGTCCAGATGTTGAAGCGACAATGGACTCGCAAAACACGATAGTCTTTGTCCGTCTCGTGACCCAAGAAACAGTTTCAAGATCTTCATCTTTTGTTGAACTTTGATACTGGATGTGCGCATCAATGGTGCTGTAGGTGCGCCGTTCGGCAAAGCCGCTACCAACTGCGGGTACGCATGCTGTGTCCATCAATGTGGCTATGAGCCCACCATGGACAAATCCTCCGGCTTGAAGGAGTTCTGGGCGGAACTTTAAATCGATTTTGCAGTAATCAAGCCGCACCTCTGACATGAAAAGCCCGACTAAGTTGACAAAGAGTTTTTTGTCTTCTCCTCCATAGCGCATCCAAAGTTTTTCTCGTTCCGGAGGAAGAGGGTCAAAGAGATGAGGGGAAGGAAGAACCACAATATTATGTTAACCGGTGCTTGGGGCAGGTACGGTCTGACATGTGATCGACAGCTTTCCTAGGCAAAACGCGAGAACTCAGCGGTTTACGCTCGGAACACCGCGAAGTTTCTCAATAACTGAAGATGGCGCTTTTGTTCTTTTTTTGAGGAGTCGTGGAGCCGAGGATTCCAGGACTTGCTTATGGTCCATGGAGATCGCTACTGGAACTGAAGAGTTGCTGGCTGATCCAATGCTGATCCTTGGCGATTCAGATGAAAATTTGCCTTCGGCTGAAAAGATACGGAGAGAAAGAGCTCGCGAGTCTGCGTCTGGAATTCTCAATTACTCGACTGATGCTTCAGGCAGGAAGTTTGTTTTCGCGCTTGCAGGAGATTTGTACATATCAGAACTAGGCCAAATCGAACCAGCGAGAATTGCGACAAACTCAGGCGTATATGATCCCCGTATTTCTCCGGATGGAAAGAAAGTGGCTTACGTCATAGGGGCCGAGTTTTACATCATTAGTGGCGTAGATGCAGAGGTAACCGAGTCGAGTATAAGAGAAAATGATCGGGACATAACATGGGGAACTGCGGAATTTGTTGCAGCTGAGGAGATGAGACGAGAACGAGGTTACTGGTGGCTTTCTGACTCAAGCGGATTAATTGTTGCTCGTGTTGACAATGCTGATGTTCAAAAATGGTACATCTCGGACCCAGCGAATCCTGATAGAGAACCAGTTACAGTGAGGTACCCGTCAGCAGGAACTGCGAACGCAGATATTGACCTCTACAAGGTGGGCCTTGACTGTCGCAAGACTTTAATTGATATCAACAAAAATAAATACCCCTATGTCGTTGACGTTCAATGCAATCTCGGCGAACCAGTAACTGTGGTAGCGCAGACCAGAAACCAAAAAACATTAGTAGCTATAACCGTCGACGTGAACACTCAGGAAATTCAAATAGAGGGAGAGATAACGGACCCTTTTTGGGTTGAAATCGTCCCAGGAGTGCCACGATGGCACAACAAAAAATTGCTTACTGTCAGCGAATTTGAAGGCATGAGATCACTGATGTTGGATGGTGAACTCATTTCAGATACTTCACATTGGGTACGTGAAGTACTGGGAGCTGATTCACAAGGTGTCACGTACAGCGCATCCGTGGAACCCAGCGAAGTCTGTTTGTACCGTGTCTCAGGAACAGGTGTTGAAAAGCTCAGTCCAAGCGGACATGTCGCAACAGCGAAAGTGCGAGCAGGAACAACTGTGCTTGTGCAGGCCTCAATGGAAAAGGCGACAACGTACTCTGTTGTGACTGGTAACAAAAAACTTCCAATTCGTAGTTACGCTTCGGAACCGGCCGTAGATCCCAAAGTTACGTTTCTTAAATGCGGTGCACGCGAAATCGAAGCCGCAGTGCTTTTCCCTAGTGAACCTCTTTCACATCCTCTCCCAATACTTATGGACCCTTATGGCGGGCCACATGCTCAACGAGTAATGAAAGCTCGCAATATGTTTTTGTCATCTCAATGGTTAGCCGATCAAGGATTCTGCGTCGTAGTGGCTGACGGGCGTGGAACGCCTGGACGGGGCCAAAATTGGGAAAGAAGCATTTACGGTGATGTTGCTCAACCAGTCCTCGATGACCAAGTCGAAGTACTCGAGAATGTTGCAGATAGGTATGGAAACATAGTCGATCAAAATAATGTAGGTATACGAGGTTGGTCATTCGGCGGGTATCTTGCTGCGCTCGCTGTGCTACGGCGACCCGATAAATTCCATGCAGCTATAGCTGGGGCCCCGGTTACTGATTGGGAGCTTTATGACACGCACTACACCGAACGATATTTAGGCACACCATCTGATCATCCTGAGAACTTCGAACGGACATCGTTGATTCGCGATGCACACCGTCTGGAAAGGCCATTGTTGATTATCCATGGTTTAGCTGATGACAATGTCATTGCAGCGCACTCCCTCCAACTATCTTCAGCGCTGTTAGCAGCTGGCCGCCAGCATTCACTACTTCCGCTCTCAGGCGTAACGCACATGACTCCCCAAGAAGAAGTAGCGGAGAATTTGTTGTTGCTTCAAGTCGATTTCTTGAAACAAAACCTGACTCCAGGCTGATCTAAACCGCCGGGCAAGCAATAAAGAGGGACTCTCGAAGCGCTCGCAGAGTCTTTACGCAGTGAGCCCTCTGGAATATGTTGATTAAGCAATTATGAAACTCAAACTATTTTCGCAGTCCGCTATGAAACGGACAGGAGAATGGCGAGCTAGTATCAGAGCTAGCCTTCAAACAATGAAGCGATAACGGTGCGTTCGGTACGTTCGCAGGAGTTCAGTTGAACGAAAGTACAATAAGAATCAATGTACCCAGCAATCATTTAATGATTGGAGTTTTGGGGCAACGAGATGAGAACCTTCGACTCGTCCAGGACAACTTCAAAAACGCTGATATCCATGTCCGCGGCAACGAAATAACGGTGTCCGGCTCACAAGCGACTGTGGTCGGTCAAGTTTTCGATGAGATAGTGCAGATGCTCGAGGACGGACAGCGCCTTGAACCACCTGAAGTTGTGCGCATGATCGACATGGTGAAATCAGATGAGAAGCCAAGTCAAGTTCTCACTACGCCAATTCTAAAGGCCCCTAACGGCCGCATGATCAGAGCAAAAAGTGCTGGACAAAAAGCCTACGTTGAAGCGGTTCGAAACAATATTATTACCTTCGCTATCGGACCTGCTGGAACCGGTAAAACATGGTTGGCAGTTGCTATGGCAGTAGAAGCATTGCTGAACAAACAAGTACGCCGTATCGTTCTCACACGGCCAGCAGTAGAAGCCGGTGAACGACTCGGGTTTCTACCAGGTGACCTGATGGCAAAGGTCGACCCATACCTACGTCCGCTATACGATTCCCTTTACGACATGTTGGACACAGAAGCCGTCGAAAAATTATTTGACCGATCAACAGTTGAGGTCGCGCCTCTTGCTTTCATGCGCGGTAGAACCCTTAATGACAGCTTCATTATTTTAGACGAAGCTCAAAACACAACACCAGAACAAATGAAAATGTTCCTAACTCGAATAGGGTTCGGATCGCGCGTAGTTGTTACTGGAGACGTAACTCAGATCGACGTGCCCGGAGGGAAAAGTGGGTTGATAGATGTCGACGGAACGCTTGACGACGTAGAAGGAATAGCATTCGCTCGTCTTGGGGGCAGGGATATCGTGCGCCACCGAATCGTGCAAGATATTGTGAACGCGTACGAAAAAAAGACAAAAGGCTCACAGTCTTAGTGAAAAACACTCTTGTAGAAAAATTCCAGAGAAGGCTAAAATCAGAAACACAAATTACAGCGCTTGAAGTGTTGGTAATAAATGAACAAGAAGAGTTCATCATTGAAAAAGATCGCTACAAAGCCCTATGCGAACAGGTTCTAAGCTCAGTGTCCCTTACCGGTCAGCTAGAATTCTCTCTCCTATTTGTAGATGAGGATGAAATGGCAAAACTTAACGAACTTCACATGGGACACGAAGGCCCGACCGATGTGTTGGCGTTCCCAATCGATGAACAATTAATAGCCGAGCCAGAAGGTGCCGGATTCTGGAATCGACTAAAGTTGAGGAACCAGTCGAGCTTTCCAGACCAGAAATTCCTGTTAGGAGACGTTGTTGTTTGCCCTTCTGTGGCTAATCGTAACGCTGCTGAGAATGCTGAATCTTATAGCGGACACAATGGGAACTTAATGAGTGAACTTGACCTACTAGTTGTCCATGGGGTTCTCCATGTGCTCGGGATGGACCACGCCAACCCCGCTGAGGAGAAAGAAATGCAATCTGCCGAACGTGTTCACCTCAGATCATTTTCTCATAGGTCTGTCTAATGACTTGGGCTCTAACTGTGGTGGGACTATCTGTCGTCGCAGCGGTACTTTTATTCCTGCGATTGATCGAGGTAACGTTTATTCGTTTAGGACGCGCTCGAGCATCTGGCCTCGACGAATCGGAGGGGACAAGCGACCGTTTGACAGAACTAGTTTCCAATCGCGAGAAAGTGCTTGCTCCCATAACAGCTCTGCGCGTTTCCCTCCAGGTGCTGATCGTCCTTCTCGTGGTCGCTTTCGTAGATAAGCGGTGGGGAGTCACTGGTATAGCAATCCAAGTGATGTTGGGTGCTGCAGTCTTGTTTATCTTCGGTGAAGCATTGCCGAGACGCTGGGCAATAGAAGCTAACGACCGTATGGCTAAGCTTTTAGTGCGCCCTGCCCAGATGATCAGTTCCTTTAAGGTGCTTCGTTTGATGGTGCTGCCAATAAATGCCTTGGCGAGCCGTTTAGGGCCTAAGCACAGCGGTGAGCAAAGTAGTGACCTGGCAGAAGATGAGTTGCTGGCAATGGCAGAGGCTGCTGCTGAGGCAAGGCTCATGGAAGATGACGAAGTTGACCTGATTGGGTCAATCATCGAACTGGGCGACACCATCGCTCGAGAAATAATGGTGCCTCGACCAGACATGGTTAGCTTAGTAGCTGATTGCTCAACAATCGAAGCGTTAAAAATCGTGGTTGAGTCCGGCTTTACTCGACTACCTGTCGTCGGTGAAAGTATCGATGATGTCCTCGGAGTCGTTTTGACCAAGGATCTACTCGCAGCTCACCTTTCCGGAGAAGGAGCTAGCTTGGTGCCAAAAATGCTGCGGCAAGCAGTATTTGTTCCAGAATCGAAAAGAGTCGTTGAACTAATGCGTGAAATGCAAGCATCAAAGTCGCATATGGCGATTGTGGTAGATGAATACGGCGGAACCGCAGGACTTATAAGCCTAGAAGACATTATTGAAGAATTAGTGGGCGAAATAGTCGACGAGTTTGATCACGAAGAGCCCTTAGTAGAAAAAATGAGAGATGGAAGCCTGCTCCTAGCTGGCAGAGTGCCAATCGATGAGCTCGAAGAGCTATTAGAAATTACGCTAGACGGCAGCGGAGATTGGGACACCCTAGGGGGCTTGGTCTTCAGTCTCGCAGGGCACGTTCCTAAAATCGGCGAAAGTGTGTGCTTGTCAGGATGGGAATTCACAGCTCACCGAATCGATGGACGACGTATACGACTTATTAGAGCGCAACGTGTGCGCGAAGGATCAACGTGAAATCAGGTTTTGTAACGTTTGTCGGTAGGCCTAACGCCGGAAAATCGACACTGCTTAATCAAATCCTTGGAACCAAGGTCAGCATCGTGTCTGATAAACCGCAAACCACCCGATTGAGAATTATGGGTGTTCTGAACAGAGACGACGCTCAGGTGGTATTCGTCGATACTCCGGGAATCCATAAGCCATTAACACAGTTAGGAGAGAGACTAAACGCCACTGCGAAAATGGCTATGAAAGATATTGACATAGCCTGTTTAGTTGTCGACGCCACAGCCAAGATCGGCAAGGGAGACAGAATGGTGGCACAGTCCATGCCGCCAGATTCAGTGGTGGTTATCACCAAATGTGATAAAGCGGGCCCCGACCAGATCATCGAACAATTAGCAGTTTCTGCAGAATTCAATGCCGAAGCTTATTTTCCGGTATCTGGAATTACAGGCAAAGGAGTAGAAGCATTAGTTCAGCACCTTGTCGATCGGTTAGAAGAAGGACCTGCTTATTTCCCGGAGGGTCAGATTACAGACTTACCAGAGTCATGGATGATTGCTGAGCTTGTAAGAGAGCAGCTTCTAGACCGTTTCAGAGAAGAACTCCCATACAGCATCGCGACCAGAGTGACAGAGTGGGAGCTACCTAGAATTCGGTGCGAAATCCTTGTTGAGAGAGAATCACAAAAAGGGATGGTCATCGGACGTAACGGGTCTGTCTTAAAAGAAATTGGCATTGCGGTTCGCAGCCAGTTGAAAGATAAAGGGGCGGGCATATTCCTAGAGCTGCAAGTGAAAGTAGAAAAAGACTGGCAGAGACGTGATGACTCGTTAGACCGACTGCTTAATATCAACGAGCCCGACTAATAGACCTCAGAAAATCGGTAGCCTCTTCTCGATCTTTTGTTCGAGCCATTGGAGGAAGGTTCTGAACCAAATACCACCTGTAATTAGCTTTTCCGAGACGCGGATCGAGCACAGCGACCACTCCACGATCATGAATAGTCCTTATTAAACGGCCGGTTCCTTGAGCAAGTAACGTAGCCGCTCTCGGTAAATCTACTTGTCGAAATGCTGCTGGACCTGCGAGGTCTCTTCTCGCTTGCAGTAAGGGATCATCGGGACGCGGAAAAGGGATCCTGTCGATCGTGACTAGAGACAGAGTATCGCCAGGGATATCGATGCCCTGCCAAAAACCCAGGGTGGCAAGCAAGACAGTTTCAGGCTCGGAAGTGAACTGTTCTATAAGTTTCGGTTTTGGTAAATCATTTTGCGAAAGGAGCGGAAAGTTGATCCGGTCGGCTAAGAGAGTCGCAGTTTCGTTTAGCGCTTTCCAACTAGTGAACAGACACAATGTCCTGCCTTCCGCCGCTGTTATCAACTGGGTGAGCTCTTCGACTACTGCTTCGCGGTAGGTATCAGAGCGCGGGTCGGGCATATGCAATGCGCAGTACAAGAGGGCTTGGTCAGCAAAATTGAAAGGACTGCCAACGTCTGTGTAAGAGTAAGAGTCCGCTGATAGACCAAGTCGCTCAGGCAAATCAGGTGGCAACGTGGCGCTAGTAAGCACCGCCGTGCGTTTACTCCAAAGTGCCTCTTCGAGGAACTGGCCCACATCAATAGGAGCAGTTCGTAACACGAGTGCTCTGTCGTTGCCTTCAACCCAAGTTACATGTGTCGATAATTGAGCTGAAACTAAATCGAGGTCATTCAGAAGATTCCCTGTTGCTCCCAAGACCCTCAACGATTCTTGTCCCTCTTGGTCTTCTGAATTCTTTTTTCGTAGCGCGGAACTTAGCGTTTCCACTCGAGTTCTAGCGAGGGCAAGAGCTGAGCCAAGCTCGCCATCTATTTTGAGTAGGCGTTGACCGCGCAGGGGCTCGAGAGCGGTAGCTATTTTGTTTCCTGCGTCAGCGACGGCTGTTGACTCAACATCGGTAGCTAGAATTTTTCTTGCGTTCCTAGCAATATTGCCAAATCTTCCCGGTGCTAAATCAATTCCAGCGACTGATGAAATAATTTCTTCGAGCTGATGAGCTTCATCAATGACAACAAAATCGTGCTCAGGCAAAATTTCAGCATCGCTTATCAGGTCAATGGCGTAGAGGTGTGTGTTGACGACAACGATCGTTGAGGCTTCTGCCGCTGCTCTCGCTGATTCTGCGAAACAAACTGGGCCCGACGGGCATTTAGTTGCGCCCGGGCATTCATCGCTTGTTACGGAAACTGATGACCAAACTCTTGAATCGGGCTCAAAAGTCAGTTCAGAACGGTCCCCGCTGATAGTTTCCTTCGACCAGGAAATTATTTCAGTTACTTGTTGGCCCAGCCGTCCGACTTGAGCTGAATCCTCCAACTCTAATTGGCTACCTGCGCTTTCCATTTCCACTAGGCGCTGTTTGCAAAGGTAGTTATTTCTTCCCTTGATAACCGTGTAAACCACCGGCTCATCAAGACACTGAGCGAGAAGAGGCAGATCTTTGTTGGCTAATTGGTCTTGAAGAGCTTTAGTGGCTGTAGCAATGATCACCCGTTCATTTGAAAGAATCGCCGGGATCAGGTATGCAAGGGATTTACCGGTACCCGTTCCGGCCTGCACCGCAAAATTTTTGCGATTTTTAAAAGAATCGGAAATAGTAACGGCCATCTCGAGTTGCCCAACTCTTTTTTCGCCACCGCCGGGGAGACCTTTAATCACGCGGGTGAGCGCATTGGTAACTTCAGTAGAGGCCTCCATAAAGACGACCGTAGCGGGAAGAAACTAATATTGGTGCGACTGTGATTCGAGTAAATGCTCTCTGGGGATCTAGTCTTCGATATGTGATCCCTGCATCCTTGGACTTAAATAACGTGCCTGCGCATGTTGCGTGTGTGATGGACGGCAATGGACGGTGGGCCCAAATGCGTGGATTGCAGCGCACAGAAGGACATGCTGCAGGCGAGGAAGCTCTTTTCGACGCTATCGAAGGCGCCGTAGAGGTAGGTATTAAATGGTTAACCGTCTACGCGTTCTCGACAGAGAATTGGAAGCGCCCACCCGAAGAAGTTCGTTTTCTTATGGCATTCAATGAGAGTTTGTTAGTAAATAGATCTCAAGAGCTCCATGAGTTGAACGTCAGGATTCGTTTCATCGGGCGCCGTAATTGGCGGGTTCCCAAGCGAGTTCTCAGACGGATAGATGAAGCTACTGAACTGACGAAAAATAATACAGGTCTAACTTTTACGATTGCGTTTAACTATGGAGGGCGTGCGGAGATCATTGATGCGATCAAGTCCATGATCGAAGATGACGTGCCGGCTCATAAGGTCGATGAACGGAAGTTGCGAAAGTATTTCTATGATCCACAAATGCCTGACGTCGATCTCATGGTGAGAACATCAGGTGAGTTTCGCCTCTCAAATTTTTTGCTCTGGGAAAACGCCTACAGCGAAATGGTCTTCACCGAAACATTGTGGCCTGATTTCCGTCGTGAACATTTATTCGACGCAATTTTGGTGTATCAAGAACGTGATAGGCGTTTTGGCGGATTGAATCGGTGATCAACAGGGCGGATTGGTAATTGTCGGTATGAAGCACTATCGAGATAGCGGTGTGATTGTTCGAACTTTTAAGCTTGGAGAGTCGGACCGTATTATCTCAGTCGTTACCGCCGAAAATGGCAAAGTGCGCGCCGTTGCGAAAGGAGTGCGCAAAACCAAGAGTCGCTTCGGTGGGAGACTAGAACTCCTTCGGCATCTTGATTTTCAGTTCTACCGAGGCCGTGGCGAACTTGACATTGTGACTCAAGTAGAGACGAGGGACTACTGGCCTCAGGTAACAGGAGAACTTGATCGCCTTACTAAAGCTATGACCGTCGCAGAGGCCATAGACCAGATTGCCGAGCACGGCGAAGATGACCCGAAGCTCTACCACATGCTATGCGGCGTGCTGAAGGCCTTAAACGCCTCAAATTCGCCAATGTTGGTGCCGGCGTTTCTGCTAAAGCTGTTGGCTCACGAAGGTCTAGCGCCGTCGTTAGATAGTTGCGTGGTGGGAGGGGAAGCATTACAACTTGAGTACTTCGATCCCGCATTGGGCGGTGTAACCTGCGTAGATCACCGGCGAGGTTTGAAAATTTCTGGGCAAGCGCTTGGTCTAATGAGAGCTACCTTAGGTGGTGGATTAGCATCGGTTCTGGAAGTTAAAGAAGGAGCCGCTACTGAGGAAGTAGCTACTCTTGTCCACCGCTTGTGGGAATTTAACGTCGATCGTCGTTTGCGAAGTACCGAACTATTTAGTTGAAAACGAGTTTCAACTAAGCAGTCCTTTAGGTCGGCCAGAAGTCTGTGAGTGAAGTTTCGCGAATTTCTTCTCAGCGCGCTTATCTGAAGTCGATCGACGCCAAATGATTGTCTTCCAAATAGCACCTGCTAGAGATAGAAATCCGAGAACCACTTGAGTTCTGTTCAACGCTTTGCACTGAGGATGCCAGCTTTCGACAATGTCTCCGGGCTTCGATGCTGAGATTTTAATGCGAAGTTTATCTAAATCGACCGCAGCGGGGGAGGGGTTCGTTATCGGTTTCGGACAGTCCCAAGCTACTAAATCATTATCGATTCCTTCATAACTAGTCTCAAACATAGTGATTGGCTGTGACCAAACAACAAAAGTTAAAACGAAGCAAATAAAAGCAATTGTGTGGTCTCGGATCACCATGGGCCTAACTTTACTCGGTGAAGTAGCCACCATCGGGATGCAAAATTTCACCAGTGAAATAAGAAGCCTCATCACTAGCTAAAAAAAGTGCTGTGTTGGCAATTTCTGATGGTAGGCCTTTACGGTTCATTGGAATATTCGAAAAAAATTGCTCAAACCGTTCTTTGGGCAACAGGTCGATCAAGCTAGTCATATGAGTGTCGATAAAGCCAGGCCCGATGGCGTTTACACGGATATCTACTGACGCTAAAAGTCGGGCAAGTTTCTTAGTCAACATCCAAACAGCAGATTTTGAACAAACATAGGGAATTGGTCCTGCATCAGGGTGTTTCGCCGCGATTGAGGCAATAGTAATTATCGATCCGCCTTTTCCTGCTTCGATCATTGGTGCGGCGCAGGCCTGAGCTGCTAAGAGGGTTCCATCGAGATTTATCGTCATTACCTTGCGAAAATCTTCAAGTTCGAGTTCCAGTAATTCTTTATGAGGGTTCTCTAAGTAGTCAGCCCGACGAGTAATAAATTTAACGTCGGCTTCTTGGTCACCGCTTCGATACTCGGAATGACTAACCCCTGCGGCTGTGACTACAACGTCTATAGTGCCGAAGGTAGATAAGGCGTGGTCAACCATTGCCTGGTTATCTAATGGGCTTACAGCGTCATAATGGACGAATGTTGCGGTTCCGCCGGTCGTGTTAATCGAGTCGGCTGTTTGCTCACCGAGTTCATCAATAAGATCAGCGACCACTACAGACGCGCCCTCCTTAGCGAATTTCTGAGCGCAGGCTTTGCCGAGACCATTACCGCCACCAGTGATTACTGCCACTTTTCCATCTAAGCGCATATCCACTCCTTGAGAATCTGAAAATAAAGTAATTAGGTTTGAGTAATAAGAGACCACAAATTCGCTAAAGATGTAAGTATCAAAGAAGATGGCGGAACTGTTCGGGTTCGGTAGCCTGAATCTTCATGGCTTCTTCTGAACCAACACTTTTCAATCAAGTTGTAAACCTCTGCAAGAGAAGAGGGTTCGTTTTCCCTTCTGCAGAAATTTATGGAGGGTTCCGGAGCACCTACGATTATGGCCCTCTCGGCGTTTTGATGCTCCGAAACGTCAAAGATGCCTGGTGGAGGTCAATGGTTCAGATGCGTAGCGATGTCGTTGGTTTAGACGCTGCCATTCTTAGCCCACCTCAGATATGGGAAGCTTCGGGCCATTTAGCGAATTTTACGGACCCGCTAGTTGACTGCACTGCTTGCAAAACGCGTCATCGTGAAGATCAGCTCGAGGACCCTAACGTATGTCCTACCTGCGGTAAAGAAGGAACATTTACCGAAGCACGAGCATTTAATTTGATGTTTAAAACCAGTGCAGGACCGGTTGAG